>Ga0307377_10000029_pt1 | contig 225899 bp, 198 predicted proteins | sample TR3MG_FD_202535 | JGI IMG/M metagenome (GOLD analysis project Ga0307377, IMG submission 202535) | Soil microbial communities from Risofladan, Vaasa, Finland - TR-3 | ecosystem: Environmental > Terrestrial > Soil > Coastal area > Acid sulfate soil | place: Finland: Risofladan, Vaasa... | reverse complement strand
GAATCCATCGGGGTTGAGGTACTGCTTGAAATAGCCCTGCCGATAGAGGAGACCGATTCCGACAAGGGGCAGGCCCATGTCGCTGGCCGTCTTCATGTGATCGCCGGAGAGGATGCCGAGTCCGCCCGAATAGGTGGGCAATGAGACGTCGAGGCCGTATTCCATTGAGAAATAGGCGATGACATCCTTCATGCTGCCCCTATACCAGGGCTCGCCCTTCTTGTAGCGCTCGAACTTGGCCACGACCTCCTTGAGGGCCGCGAGGTAGGAATCGTCCTTGGCTACCTCGTCGTATCGCTCTTGCGGCACCATGCCGAGCATTTTCGCGGGATTCTGCTGGCAATTCATCCAGACGTCGTAGTCGAGCCTGATGAAGAGCTGGACAGCCTCGAAGTTCCAGGACAGCCACAGGTTGTGCGCTATCTCTTCGAGCGCGGCGAGTTCCTTCGGGATCTTCGGTTTTACGGTGTGGGAAAGAATCTTCATGTGAATCCGCCTTGGGGCTGGAATGGCCGCGTTTCGCCACGGCGTATTGGGCGAAGCTTAGTCTCGCGCCCCTTCGGAGTCAAGGATAAACCGGTTTACTATCATTTTGGCAAGCCCCCAGTTAGGCGGCCCTACGAGAAATTAAAATTTTGAAGCAGGACTTACTCGATAAGGCTTCTACGGGAAGCGCTCACCAATTTGCGATGCCGGTCTTGAATCCCATTTTGCCCGTAGCCACATCGAGGGTGTGGCAGTTCAGACAGGAGCCGGCATAGTTCTTTACGAAATCGCTCGCAGATTTCTTTCCATAATGCATTCGATGAAGATTGGGACCGAGGCTGCCGAGTTTTGAACCTACATTGTGACAAAGAAGGCACGTATCAGGAATTATCGCCCCCTTAAAGGCCTTGGTCAAATCGGGATGGTTCTTTATGAGCTCCACCATCTTGTTAAGCCGCCTATCCGTGCCGTCGCTTTGCAGCACATGGCAATCGACGCAGCCATGGGGCACGGGATCGCTTTGGAGCAGCCCGGGAAGGTAGGCAGGAGGGGGAGGAGTCTCTACGGCATAAAGACTTATGGAAGGAGCCAATAAGGCCAGCAGAAAGGCGACAAGGAACCACGCGCGTTTCAATTCAAACTCCTTTTCCTGGTGGCCTGAAGATATTTTGCAGCTTATATCCAGAATAATAATAAAAACCCGGCGTGAATGCCGGGTTCTCACGATACCTAGGGGAAATTACCAGTTGGCGGGACCGCTCTTCACAGTCATCGCGCCGGTGGTGAGATCGAGCGCATGGCAGTTCATGCAAGCGCCGCCATAAGCGGTGACAAAATGGTTCGTTGCGGTCTTGTCGGCGGTGGGGCCGAAGTGGATCTTGTGGACGACATTGGCGAGCGCGGGGATTTTGCCCTTGCCCGTGTGGCACTTGAGGCAATCGGTGGGAGCGACCTTGACGATCTTGGAGATGTCGGGATGTCCCTTGATATTCTTGAGCTCCGCGGGAAGGGTGTAGTCCTTGTCGCCGACTTTGACATGGCAGCTAACACATGCGTGCGGAGTCTGATCGGGTTGGAGAAGACCGGGGAGATATGCTGCAGGCGGAGTGTCTGCGGCGAAAATCGCTATCGGGCTGGCAATCGCGAAGGCAGCAACGATCGCAATGACCGTTGCCTTTCGGATGTTGATCATGGGAAACCTCCTGAGAATTAAGTGGGGCGATATTGCTGCCAATGCGAAGAAACGTCAAGCTATTTTGTCCGCTAAGGAATTGTAGCCCGCCTGCGAGGATGCAAGGAGGCGTTACCAGGACGCCTTGCTGATCCAGTAGGAAGGGGCGCCCCGGTCCTCTCACCTATGGGTGAGCCCGGCCTCGAGCGCCAAAAAAGAAAAGCCCTGCGCGGTGCAGGGCTTCCCAAGGCTGCAAGCTTGCTTACCAGTTCGCCGCTGCCTTCTTTATGGAGACAGTGCTGCCGGTGACGACATGGCAATTGAGGCAGGAGCCCTTCACGTCGGCGGCCGTCGTGCTCGCGGTGGCCAAGGGAATATCATGCACGGTATGGATCGCCTTCATGAGGGTCGGGGCCTTGGGAGCGCCGGCCTTGTGGCAAATCAGGCAGCCATCGGGCACAGACTTGATCATCTTGGCCACATTGGGATGGCCTTTGATCTTCGCGAGCATGTTCGGCACAACACGGTCCCCCGTGTGGCAGCTTACGCAGCCGTTGGGGGCGGCGGCGAGAGCCGACATCGGCAGCAAGAAAGCGACGGTTGCGGCAATAGCCAGTACGACAAAACCTCGTCTTAGAACCATTGAATCCTCCTTTATTGTAGTCCGACAAGTTAGTTAGTGTTACAAGCTTTCTCGGACTCGTCAAATTATTTCGGAACCTCGCGCGTGCGCCACATTACCGGCAAGAAGCCCGGCTAGAGGCCGGGCTTCCATGCGCGAGCAGCGCGGTAATCGGTTACCAGTTCGCCGCCGCGTTCTTGATGCCGATCTTCCCCGACTGGGTGTCCACGGTGTGGCAGCTCAGGCAGGAGCCCTTGTCGGTAATAAGAAAGTCATTGTTGGTCTGGTTCTGATAATGATTGCGATGGACCATCGACCCGAGGACCGGCGCCATTTGGCTCGCGTAATGGCATTTGAGACAATCCATGGGAACATTCTTGACCATCTTGGCGACGTCGGGGTGACCGCCTTTGATACCGTCGAGAACGGCGGTCAATCTGAAGTCCTTCGCGGCCGTCTTCACATGGCAGTCGACACAACCCTTCGGCTGGCTGTCTGGAGCGTTGATCCCCGGCAGGGCAGGAACGGATCCCGCCGCAGAAGCGGAAAGGGCCATGAAAAAGAGCCCTGCAATCGAAAGCAGTGCGACAACCCTCGTCTTGCCGCTTTTCATGGAGAACCTCCTGGCAGGCAGTTAATTGATAAGTCTGTATAGATAACATCGAACATGTTACGATATTTGTCAAGCTAGGTAATTGCGCGAAACGAGGACGATCGGGAAAAAACAAACGGGGTCCTTCCGGACCCCGTTCACAACGCAGATCACCTGCGCTTATTTCGCATAGCTATGCAGACCTGCCAGAAGATAATTGACGCCGGCGAAGGTGAAGATGGTGAAGAAGAAACCCGTGATCGACAGGATAGCCGACACCCTGCCCTTTACCTTCATGACGAAACGCGTATGGAGGAAGGCAGTGTAGACGAGCCAGGTGATGAGGGCCCAGGTTTCCTTGGGGTCCCAGCTCCAGTAAACACCCCAGGCGTATTCGGCCCAAATGGCTCCGAAAATTAGCGCGCCGGCGGTATAGATCGGATAGCCGATCATCACGGTCGTATACATGATGCGATCGATCGCCTTTTTGCGCTCGTCATCCTTGGTGAGGAGATAGACGATAGCCGTGACCATCGAGATGGCGAAGAAGGATTCGCCGATGAAGGCCATCGTCACGTGAAGAACGAGCCAATAGGAATGAAGGGCGGGGATCGGCGGATTGACGTCCTTTCCGACGATCGGCGAGGAGGTGAGCATGACGAGTGCGAGGGCGATGACCGTGCCGCCGAAGATGCTCCAGCGCAGGGCGCTCGTGCTCTTCTTCGAAATGAAACGGAGCACAGCCATCACGATGCAAAGCGAGGCGGAAAAGAAGATCACCGCCTCGTAGGTGTTCGTGACCGCCGGAAAATCGATCTCGATGCTCCGCGCCACGATGGTTCCGAAGAGCGCGAGACCGGCGGCGAGGAGAATCCAATGCGACAGGGGATCGGCCTCGCCGCCCCGCCTCAAAAAGAACACGATCTGGGGTATCGCCGAAAGCGCGATGAGTGCGAGGCCGATGACGGCCAGGACTTCGTTGAAAGCCATTAGTCGACTCCTTTGCTCTTGTGGATGCTGGTCATCGTCAACCCGATGGCCATCAATATGAGGGCGATGAGAACGGGAATGAAACCGGGGTCCACGGCAGCGCGTAGCCCCGTGAGCTCGCGGGCGCTTATTGACCTAACCGTGTACGAACCGATCTTCTCCCCGATCCCGAATTCGAAGGAAGCGATCGCGTCGTTGCCGCGATACTGCCGGAACTGGGCGATCCACCCCTGGCCGGAATTGTCCGCGGGCCTGGCCCCGACGAGGATGAGCTGGTCGCTGCCCATGCTGAATCCTTCGCCGATCTTCATGGTCTGAACCACTCCGGAGGCATCGGCGAAATCGACAGTCGCCTCGGAGGAGTAATTCATCTGATAGACCTTGAGCATGCCGAGGGCGAGGGGATGGTTCACCTCGATCCTGTAGCCTTGTCGGACAAGGCGATCGCCCTGTTTGACATCGACGGTGGAAATCCAGGCCTTCGGCCTCCCGTCGGGATACTGGAGAAACTCGAAGTTCTTGAGCTGCATCGTATAGCCGTTCGGAAGATTGACCGCGTCCCCGGCCACCATGGTGAAGTCCTGCTCGCGGCGAACCGTAGAGGTCATCATGGCGCCCACCGCCAGCACGAGAAGGCTGAGATGGATGATGTCCGGGCCGAAATGCTTGGCCGCCCTGCTCTTCAGTCGCTTGATGAAGCGATCGACCGAACAGACGCTCAGATTCAACACGAACATCCCGATCGAGACGAAGAAGATCAAAGAACTCGTGTAATTTCCGAGGCCGCTCGCCGATATGAGGGTGCCGAGGACGGGCCCGTAGTCTTTTGCGAGTTCCGCCGAAGACCTGCCCTGAGGGATCAAGGTCGAAAGCAGGGAAAAAACTATAATGACCGCGATTAGAACGATGGCTAGGCGCACCGATCTAAAGAATTTGAAGAGAACGTTCAAATGACGATCCTCATGGAATGATTACCCGCCAGACGGCGGCGCGTTAGAATAGCCGGACTTGGCGATTCTGCCAATCCATTCATTGAGTGATAGGGAATATTTAATGTAATGCGCCGCCCTTTGCCCGACAGCCGCTCTTATGGAAGAAGCTGCCGGGCCGGTAGAGCGAACGAATGCCGGCCTCTATTTGAAAATCAACGAGCCAACAATAAGGAGGATCATCACCACGCCGATTCCGACGGCGGTGAAGCCTCCCACCTTCGCGAGGGTGTAGACCCAGTGTTTTGCCTCGCCGATCTCGATTTTCTCGAGGCCGCCCTCGGCCGCGAGACGCTCGTACTCGGCGGGTCTTTCATTCTTGAGCTCGTCTTCGGTGACGCGGCCGGTGAAGATCACCTTGTCCATCGGAAATTTCTCGGGGCGAAGATGGGTATTGAAGAAATGTATCGTGAAGATGAAGCCCACCGCCAGCAGGGCTTCATCGCTGTGCACGATTATGGCCGCATTGATCCAGATTCCGGGCAGGAAGGTGGCAAAGAGAATGGGAAACCAAAGGACGAGTCCCGTCGAACCAATTATCACGACGCCCCAGAACACCGCGAGGTAATCGAATTTTTCCCAGTATGTGAAACGATCGAATTTCGGACTGGGGCCGAGGCCGAGGAAGTGCTTCACGTTCTGGAACAGCTGAAGTATGTCCTTCGGCTGGGGCATCATCGATTCCGGTCCCCAGAACGTTCGCTTGAACCCCTTCTTGAGCATGGACCGCAGCACGTAGAGGAGGTGAAGGCCGAAATACACGAAGGTGATGATCGCGAAGAATCGGTGCAGGATTCGGCAGGAGAAGGGACCGCCGAGAAGCCAGGAAAGGGTCCGGCCCCAGCTCGCGTCCGCGAATTTGAGGCTCATCCCAGTGAGCGCGAGGCCGAGGAAGCTCACTATTACCATTATATGCAGAATGCGGTGATACAGCCTGAAGCGCAGATATTGACGCGTGGCATCAGCGGACATCGCGTCCCTCCTTGTTTTTCCTGTGTTCGCGAAGCGAGTGGAAGAGCCACAGCAGGGTATGGAGACCGAAGAAGGCGAAGACCCCGACCAGGAGAAGGGTCATGAACAGCCAAATCGCGTGGAGCTGCGGAAACTGCTTTGCATTTTGCGGCTCGGCGTGCGGCCTGTAGTCGGTGAAAGATGCCGTCGCCCCGGCATGGCATTTCTGGCAAGTCGACAAAAGGTGCTGGGGCGAGGTCGGCGATCGAGGATCGACCGCGGGGAGAACCAAATGGGCCCCATGACAGCTCGAACAGGTAGCAGTCGTGAGATCCCCGATTTCGGTGACCTGGCCGTGGAAGCTGTCGCGATAGCTCCCGAACTCGGGCTTGTGGCAACTCGAGCAGGCGTACATCAGGGCGTTGATGGACTTCGGATCGTCCACCCGATTGACCGTATGCGCGACATGGCAGTCGGTGCACACGGGGGACTTCGGGTTGCCGGCCCTGAAGGCTTCGGCGTGGCTCGAGTCGCTCCAGGCGCGGAGCACGTCGATATGGCACTTGCCGCAGGTCTGGGGGATGTTCGCCCTGTTGACCGGGGAGGCCGGATCGTCCTTCGGGAGGATGTCGTGATAGCCGTGACAATCGGAACAATTGGCGGAGACGGCCAGGCCGCTCTTCATCGTGGCCTTGCCATGGATGGAATCCGTGTAAAGATCGTAAGCGTTGTTTATGTTCTTGTCGATCGAGGTCGGCAACTTCCCCTTGGAGTGGCAGGTGCCGCAGGTTGTCGGAAGATTGGAGTGGTAGACGGCCGAATTGGGGTCCTTGACCGCCAGGATCGCATGCGGGTCGCCGTGGCAGCTGATGCAGGTCGCCGCGGTCTTGTCTCCCTTGGCCGCCATGATGCCGTGGATGCCTTTGGCATAGGATGTCTCCTGTTCTCCATGGCAAGTCGCGCAGTCCGCCTTCGCGGTCGTGGCATCGTGAGGCTGAGACGAAGCGCCGGGGTGACAGGTCGTGCAATCGAAGGAGGAATGTATGGAAGCATCCATCTTCGAGATGTCGACGACAGGAGCTATGGCCGCGTCGGAGTGGCATGCCAGGCAGGTGTCGGATTCGCGAGAGAGGCCCCAGGTTCCTGCCATTGCGAGAAGAAAAAGTAGAAGGATTATCGAGCGTCTCGGTATCATCCACGAAAACGGCGGAGGAACCTTCGTTTTCGATTCTGCTTTTTGCATGATGAATCGCTCCTTTGTTAAGGTGTCCTTACTATATATGAGATCACAAAAGGAATGCAAGCAATTTTTATCGAATATAATATACCGAATACAATATAGCCTTTTCCCAACGCGCTAAGCTCCTATCACTTTCGTAGGATTCGGCGCTGATTTCAAGGCAATTTTACGAGACGACAACTTAACGTCTTTACATAAATGCCTTGCAGGGCTAGGGTGGGCGCTCAGAGCAGATCAGGTTCCGCAGTCTTTTGGGCCAGTGGTCCCGATCTCGAGGAGGTTGTATGTTCGGTAGAATCGGCGTCGGCGAGCTCGTCCTTATTCTCGCCATAGCCCTCATTATTTTCGGCCCCGCCAAGTTGCCCGAGCTTGGAAAGGTGCTTGGCGAAGCGGTGCGCAACTTTCGCAAGAGCAGCGAAAAGATGGGCGAAGAGCTCATGACCGGCACGACGCCTACTCGTCCCACCTCGACCAGCGCGGCTCCCAAGCAGGTTGGCGTGACCGTCGCCGAGGGCCAAGAAGCCGTCGCCGGCGTCCAGACGGAAAAAGAAAAGGCGTGAACAAGGCAGGCCGCAGCGCGAGCCCTTCGTCCGAGAAGGGTTCCCCCGGCGCGGCGATGTCCTTCTTCGAGCATCTCGGCGAGCTCAGGAAGCGGCTGCTGATATCGGCGATTGCCTTCGTCGTTTCCGGCTTCGCGGCATTTCCCTTCGCGCCGGGCCTGGCCGCGCTCATGCTAAAGCCGGCCTCCCATATCCAGTTCATCTACACCGCGCCCGCCGAGCTCTTCATTTCCTATACACGAATCTCCATAGTGCTCGGCCTCGTGGTCTCCCTTCCGATCCTCATCTACCAAGCCTGGGCCTTCATCAACCCGGCCTTGGCGAGGACTTCGCGCAAGGGCCTTTTCCTCGCCCTCATCGCGGGGGCAGTGCTCTTTATAATCGGAGCATCCTTCGCCTTTATCGTCGTATTGCCGATGACGCTGAGATTCTTCCTTTCCTATTCGATGCCCGGGGTCAACGCCCTCTATTCGATCAGCGAATACTACTCGTTCATCGTCTCACTCGGAGTTTCCTTCGGCGCGGCCTTCGAGCTGCCCCTGGTAAGCGCCGCGCTCGGCGCGATGGGCCTGATCTCCGCGTCCTTTCTGCGCAAGGGTCGGCGCTACTCCGTCCTCGTGATCCTCATCGTGGCCGCTCTCCTCAGCCCGCCCGATGTCCTTTCGCAAGTCCTCCTGTCCATCCCGATGTTCGGACTATACGAATTGTCCATCATCGTTCTCGCCGCTACGGAGAAGGGAAAAAGAAAGACCGTCATTGCGAAAAGCGCGGAACTCGCCTGAAATAATTTTTTTTGGCTTGCGAAATTTCGCATCGAAGATAGACTGACGGAAATGTCGATCTATGTGTCCTGATCTTGGCGTTCACATAATTCGCGTTATTTCCATCGAATCACGGAAGAAATCACGGCTTCCGTTTTCGGATACCTACATGAATTAGGGAGGTGGATAGAGATGAAGCACTCCGTGTGGAGACCCATCTTGGTGGTCCTCGCGATCGTTGCAGCCATCCTTGTCGCGCGAGTGTTTATCGTGCCCAAGGATTTCGGAGTGGGACCGAGGGGTTACCGCTTTAGCTGGCATCGAGTCGGCAACGAGAAGGATTGGAAGAAGGTCGAGGTCAAGTATCAGGGTTCCGAATACTGCCTTTCTTGCCATCCCGACAATTACAATTCGATCAAGGCATCCAAGCACCAAAACATCCAGTGCGAGAATTGCCATGGTCCGGCCGTCCAGTCCGGCCCCGACGGCAAGCCGATCGGCATCCATCCCGATCAGATCGACAAGCTCACCATCGACCGAAGCAGGGATCTCTGCCTTCGCTGTCATAACGCCAATCTAGCCTACCCCTCGAGCGGACGCGAAAAGATGTTAACGGTCGACCCGAACGAGCACAATCCCGGCAACGCCTGCGTCGATTGCCACAACCCGCACAGCCCCAGTTTTTAGGAGGCAGCTGATGACGAGAAAAGAATTCCTCCAGAAAATGGCAGGGGGCGCGGCGGCTCTCGCATTGCCCCTCTCCGCTTTCACGTTCCTCGAGCCCCAGAAGCTCATGGCCCAGGTGAAGGCCGACGCATCGCCGGTCCGCTGGGCATTCCTGGTCGATACCACCAAGTGCACAGGTTGCGGCTTTTGCGTAAAGGCCTGCAAGCTCGAGAACGAGGTGCCCTTCGACACTACCGCCTCGCGCACGTGGGTCGAGCGCTATGTCGAGACCAAGGACGGTAAGCGCTACGCCGATTCGCCGATGGCCGATCGCGACGGATTCAAGTCCGGCGCAATCGAACTGGGCGAGGGCAAGACCCAAGATATCGCCATCGGCGACGTCCAGAAGGGCTTCTTCGTGCCCAAGCTCTGCAACCAGTGCCAGGACCCCGCCTGCGTCCAGGCCTGCCCCGTCGGAGCGACCTATCAGACCCCGGACGGCGTCACCCTCGTGGACCGGACCTGGTGCATTGGCTGCGGCTATTGCGTCATGGCCTGTCCCTACGGCGCCCGTTTCTTCCATCCCGTGTACAACACGGCTGAAAAATGCACTTTCTGCTATCACCGCATTTCGCAGGGCCTCAAGCCCGCCTGCGTGCAGGCTTGCGCCTTCGGTGCCCGGCAGATCTGCAACCTCAAGGATCCCAACGATCCGGTCACGAAGATCATCATGACGCAGCGCGTCGCGGTCCTCAAACCGGAATTCGGCACCAACCCGCAGGTCTACTATATCGGTCTCGACGAGGAGGTCCACTGATGCTCATTCACGGCGAAATCTGGACGATGAAGGAACTCTTCGTCCTACCGAACGAGAACATCTATTGGGCCCTCCAGATCGTCCTCTATCCCTTCATGACGGGCCTCGTCGCTGGAGCCTTCGTCCTTTCTTCCCTCTATCACGTCTTCGGAGTCAAGAAGTTGAAGGACATCGCGAGGTTTGCCCTCGTCTTTTCCTTCTCGCTGCTGTTCGTGGCGCCCATTCCGCTCGTACTTCATCTGCAGCAACCCTTCAGGGCCTTGAACGTCTTCATGACGCCACATTTCACCTCGGCCATCGCCTCCTTCGGCGTCATCTTCTTCACTTACGCTTCTATCGTAGCGATCGAACTCTGGCTGCTCTATAGGAAACGCTTCGTAACCGAGTCCATCCGCTATCGCGAGATGAAGAAGAAAACCTTCTTTCAATCGCTTTTCGGCTTCATCAACACCGTGCTCACGCTAGGGGCTACGGATATCAGCGAGGAAGCCCTGCATGCGGACGAGAAGGCCACCAAGATCGCCGCAGGTATCGGCATTCCCGTCGCCCTTTTCCTTCACGGTTATGTCGGATTCATCTTCGGGTCGGTCAAGGCCAACGCGTTGTGGATGACCCCGCTAATGCCGGTCATTTTCATCGCTTCCGCGGTCGTCTCCGGCATCGCGCTTGTCATCCTGGTGTACACGATCACGACGACCATTCGTAGGGCTCTCGAAAAACGAAGGGCCGCTCGTGTCCAAGGTTATAAGATGGTCGACAAGCTGAAGGCCGAACCGGATGTCATCCAATTAACCGCGAAATGGCTGCTTGGCTTTCTCGTCTTCGCAGTGGCCCTCGAACTCCTCGACCTCCTCTTCCGCAGCTACACGGCGGTAAAATCCTGGGATGCCCTTCGAAGCGTCATCTACCAGCATGACTTCATCCAGGAATTCGTGATGCAATACGGAATCGGCGAGTTCCTCCCCCTCATCCTCCTCGCTCTGCCAAGGCTCAGCGTCAAGCGGGCGGCAATCTCGGGCTTGCTCATAGTATTTGGAGTACTGATGATGCGCTACAACGTCGTCATCGGCGGCCAGGCCTTCTCCCTCACCTTCAACGGTTTCATGCAATACAGGCTTCCGATCTGGCCGACGAGCCTCGAGACCTACAAGGAAGGCCTCTTCGGCGCCCTGACGGTTTTCGCGATTCCCTTCATCTTATTTACGATTTTCAATAAGTTCCTCCCCGCCTTCTCGGATGCTGTCGAGGCCCATTCGGACTAAAGCACGCAGCCCTATTCGGGAATGCGAGACCCCGCCATTTTCGGCGGGGTCTTTTTTTTGATTGCGGCTTATTCCAAAAACCCAAAGCATGCCGACATTTCGCTTTTTCTTGACTGAATCCTTTTTTACCTATAAAGTCCTTATACTTATTACGCTGAAAAGCGAACGAATATTCCTACCTAAGGAGATCCCATGCTTTGGCAACCCACCAAGGGACTCGATCAGCTGGCGATACCCTTCAAGTTCGCGCTGACGACCTTTCTGCTCATCTGCGGCATCGGCTACCTGCTCGGAGTCGTCAACATCTGGTTCAGCTACTCACCCGTCGACGGCAAACCGGGCCTCTCCGTCGACGACATCAGGCTCGCCTTCCACGGCGACCCCTCGGCGTCGAAACTCGAAAAGGCCATCAGCGGGAATATGAACCAGTACCTCACCTCCCCCGACAACGGCACGAAACTCCTGGACTGGATCAAGGCGGGCCACAAGGAAGACGGCTACGCAGGTGTCCAGCAGATCTTCGTGTCTGACTGCGATACCTGCCATTCCAAGGACGTCGCGACCGCGGGAATCGTCACGGACGACTACAAGAGCCTCGAACCCTTGCTCCAATCCGACCAGGGTGTCGCCTGGCCGCGCCTCATCACCCTGAGCCACATCCACATCAACGGCCTCCTTCCCTTGATGTTCTGTCTTGCGATCATCTTTTCCTTCACTCGCTTCGGAGACAAGCTCAAGGGCGCGATAATCGTCTTTTCCTTCGCCTCCTTCACCATCGACGTCGCCATCTGGTACTTCGCAAAGCTCTTCGCCGAAGCCGCGGCCTTTGTCATCCTGGGAGGCATCCTCCTCGGGGCCGCTTACGCGCTCATGATCTTCCTTCCCCTCTGGGAGCTCTGGATCCACGGAGCGCACTTCCACATCGACAGGCATCAGCAAACCAAGCAATAGCCTCGTCCGATCGGGCCTGCCCGATCGAAAAAACGAATAATTGGTTATAAATAAAGAACCCGGCGATCGCCGGGTTCTTTATTTTTCCGTAACAGGTCCCGCGAGGGGAACGCTGATTCATGGACTCAATTCCCGCCTTTTTCCACGAGGTGCGCTACGAGATTGCGCAGCGCCGCGGTACCCGGGCTGTCCCTCAGACCTTCGAGATCGGCGAGGGCCGCGGCTGAATAGCGCTGCGCCTCGGCGAGCACGTCGAGATCGGGACAAGAAGCGTCGTTGTCGGAAAGATCGTCATAAAGCTGAAAGGCCATGCCGAAATCGAGACCGAAGGATTCGAGCCGCTTGATGACCTCAGGTGTACCGCCGGCGAGAGCGGCGCCGATCTTGCAGGAAACGCTCATGAATACCGCAGTCTTCCCCTCGTTTATCCGGAGGAAAAGATCCTTCGGAACCGGCCGCTTCGACGTCCTGTTCTTTTCCTGCTCGACCTCGGCCGAGCACATGGTGATGTTGAGGTCGACGATGTCCTTGAGGAGCGATTTGGGCAGCGCGTCGATCATCATGCTGAAGGCCTTGGAATAGAGGGTATCGCCGGCGAGGATCGCCACGCGGTTGCCGTGACCGGCATTGACCGTGGGCTGTCCGCGGCGCTCGAGATCCTCGTCTATGACATCATCGTGCATGAGGCTCGCGTTATGTATGAGTTCGACGCCCGCGGCCGCCGTGATCATTCGGACTCTCGCTTCCTTGTCGTAGTCGCCCGCCGATCCGGCGGACATGAGAAGAAGCGCCGGTCGAAGATATTTGCCGGGCGTATTGAAGAAACGGTCGACGATCGCGCGGATCGATTTGAATGACAGGCCCGACGCGAGCGACCTCAGCTCGCGCTCCATGTCCCTCAGTTCGGGTTGGACGGGCTTGAAAACATCCTGGAGTTTCATGGGCCACCGTGATAGGAAAACTGAAGACCTGTATTGCTATCACGGGCCTTTAGGCCCGTCAAGCAAAGTCGCCCGACGGCCGGGCAGGACGCGCCGACCGCCGGGAACAAGGACGAAGCGCCGACAGTCGGCACCTCGCCCGCGAAAAACGACACTAGCCGATCGCCGTCTTGATGAAGGCCATCACCGGTCCGGGAAGGACTCCGAGGAGGACGGTGGCGACGGCCGACGCGAGAAGAACCAGCTTGAGGAGGGGGGAGATCGACGCCGAGGGCATCTCGTCGCCCTCCGGCGCTTCGGAAACGAGTGCCTTGATCACGCTGATGTAGTAGTAGAGGGACACGACGCTCATCGCGAGGGCGAGGGCGACGAGCCAGAGGCTGCCTTGACGCGCCACTTCGACGAAAAGGAAGAATTTCCCGATGAAGCCGGCCGCCGGCGGGATTCCGGCCAGCGAGAGAAGGCTCACGATGAAGACCGCCCCGAGGAAGGGCGAGCGCTTCCACATGCCCTTGAAGGAGGAAATCTCGTCCGAGCCGGAGATGTCCGACCAGGCCGTCACCGCCGTGAAGGCGCCGACATTGGCGACGAGATAGAGCAGGAGATAGTAGACCACGGCCGCGGTCCCGGCCTTCGTCGCCACGAAGATGCCCAGGAGCATGTATCCCGCATGGGCGATGCTCGAGTAGGCCAATAGTCGCTTGATGTTCGTCTGGGGGATCGCGGAAAGGTTACCGACGACCATCGACATCGCGGCGAGAAGGATGACGAGGACCGACACCCCCGGCCCCATCGGCGCGAGGACAAGGGGGAAAATGCGGGCGAGAGCGGCGAAACCGGCGGCCTTCGACGCGACGGCGAGGAAGGCGGTGACGGGCGCCGGGGCGCCTTCGTAGATGTCCGGCGACCACATGTGGAAGGGCACGGCAGCAACCTTGAAGGCGAGGCCGGCCAGAACGAAAATGCCGCCGAAGACCGCGAAGGCAGAGAGTCCCGAACCGGTGAGCGCGTCAGCGACGGCCTGATAGGAAAAGGATCCGGCCGCGCCATAGAGGAAGGAAAGGCCGAAGAGGAGGATGGCCGAGGACATCGCCGAGAGCAGGATGTATTTGACGCCCGCCTCGGTCGAGCGCTCGGCCCTCTTTTCGAAGGCCGTGAGGACCACGAGGGGCAGGGACATGAGCTCGAGGGCGATGTAGAGGGTGAGGAAGTCCGTCGCTCCGGCCATGCCCATCATGCCGACCAGCGAAAAGGCCATAAGTATGAAGAACTCGCCGCGCATGTCCTCGAAGCGCTTGGAGAAGCGCAGCGCCATCATCGATACGGCGAAAGCCCCAAGTATGAAGATCTGCTTGAAGAGGAGGGCCTGCCCGTCGTTCACGTATTGGCCTTTGAAAAAGGGACCTTGGCCGCCGGGCCAGGCGAAGGACATGACGAGGAGGACGCCGAAGCCGAAGGCCGCGATGACGCCAGTGCCGCCCTTCTTGTCGGCCGGGAGGAGGAGGCTCGACGCGAGGAGGAGGATGCCGAGGACGGCGGCGCCGATTTCCAAATTCAGAGTGGAGAAGTCCATCAGAAGATCCCTCCCGTGCCGACGGTAGCGAGCCGCTGCACGATCGGCGCGATACCGCCGCTCACGATGTTCATGAAGCCGCCCGGAACGATGCCGAGCACGAGGAGGACGCCGCCGAGGAGGACGACGGGCACCACCTCCACGCCCTTCATGTCGGAAAGACCTTCCCACCTGGGATTGGCCGGCCCGAAGAACACGCGCTGGTAGACCCAGAGCACGTAGATCGCGGTCACGACGACAGAGAAGATCGAGATCGCCGTAAGTATGGGGAATCGCTGCATGCCGCCGACGAAGACGGAGAACTCAGGAACGAAGTTGAAGAGACCCGGCAGGCCGAGCGAGGCGAGACCGACGACGAGGAAGGCGGCCGAGGTCCGCGGCATGTATTTCGCGAGGCCGCCGAAGTCGGCGATCATCCTCGTATGGGCCTTGTCGTAGACTTGGCCGACGAGGGCGAAGAAGAGGGCGGCCATGATGCCGTGCGCGAACATCTGGGCCGCGGCGCCGCTCACCGACACCGCGTTCATCGAAGCGATGCCGAGGAGGACGAAGCCCATGTGGCTGATCGAGGAGTTGGCCACCACGAACTTCATGTCTTTCTGCACAAGGGCCACGAAGGCGATGTAGATCACGTTGATGGCCGCGAGGATAGCGACAACCGGCGCCCAATAGGCGGCACCCTCGGGGAAGAAGCCCAGGCCCACGCGGATGATGGCATAGCCGCCGAGTTTCATGATGACGCCAGCGAGGAGCATCGAGATCGTCGTCGGCGCCGCGGAGTGGCCGTCCGGCGTCCAGCGGTGGAGGGGGAAGATCGGGACGAGAACGCCGAAGCCCACGAGGAGGACGAGGAAGGCCCACTTCTGGAACTCGGGATTGAAATTGATACGGGCGAGGTCGGCGAGGGCGAAGCTGCCGTAGCCGAGTCCGAACTGCGGATTCTGCGCATAGGTGTAGATCGCGAAGAGGCCGACGAAGGCTAGGGCCGAACCGGAGAGGAGGTACAGGGTGTACTTCATCGCGGCGTAGTCCTTGCGGGTCGAACCCCAGACGCTGATCAGCACGTACTTCGGGATGACGGCGATCTCGATGAACATGAAGAGCACGAGGAGATCCGTCGACATGAAGACGCCGAAGACGCCGCCCACAAGGAGGAGGGTGTAGACGAAGAATTCCTTCGTCCTGTTCTCGAGCTTCCATGACACGAAGACGCCAGCGAAGAAGATGATCGAGGTCAGGAGAACGAGGGGCAGGGAAAGGCCGTCTACGCCGAAGTCCATGCTGATGCCGTAGGACTTGAGCCAGCCGATATGTTCCACGAATTGGAGGCCCTTGGCCGAATTGTCGTAGAGGAACATCGCGAGGCCCGCAAGGGCGAGGGAAATTGTCGCGGCCGCGAGGGCCAAGCCTCGAATGAGATTTCTCGCGGTGGAAGGCACGACCAGCATGATCAGGGCCGCCGCGAAGGGGGCGATGATGATGCCCGGGAGAATATGAAGTCCGTTCATTTGACGAAGCCTCCGATCAGGTTGGTCGAAAGCAGGATCACGACGAGGGCCACCGCGCCGAAGATCACGAGGGCGTAGGATTGGAGCTTGCCGGACTGAATCAGCCTGAGCTTTCCGCCGCTGGCCCTCGTAGCCGAGCCGAGACCATCGAAGGTCCCATCGATCACCTTGTGGTCGATCCAATCGAGGATCCTACCGAGGAGGAGCATCACCCACTTGAACACGAAGCCGTAAACCTCGTCGACGTAGAACTTGTGTTCGAGAAGGCTGTGAAGTGGCTTGAGCTTTTCGGCGAGCCATTCGTGCTTGACGATCTTGGCGCCGTAGACGACCCAGGCCAGGCCGATGCCGAGGAGGGCGACGATCGTAGCGGGAATGGCCACAGCGAGATCGACGTGGGCGGCCTCGGGTTCGCCGAAGTAGATGAAGGAACCGAAGGAACCGCCGAACCACTGGGTCCACCAGGGCGAGCCGACGAGACCGCCGACCACAGAAAGCACCGCGAGAACGATGAGGGGCACCGTCATCGAGGCGGGACTTTCATGGGCGTGATGCTCGTGGCCATGGCCCTCATGGCTCTCCGCCGGCTTCCCGAAGAAGGCCGTGAAGATGAGGCGGAACATGTAGAAGGCCGTGAGGAAGGCCGTGATCACCCCGATCCAATAGAGGCCGATCTGTCCTCCCTTGAGCGCGGTGAGAAGTATCTCGTCCTTGCTCCAGAAACCCGCGAGGGGGAAGAGACCACCCAGCGAGAGGGCGCCGATGACGAAGGTCCAGGTAGTTATGGGCATCTTTTTGGCGAGGCCGCCCATCTTGAAGATGTCCTGCTGCTCGAGGGCGTGGATCACCGAACCGGCCCCGAGGAAGAGGAGGGCTTTGAAGAAGGCGTGGGTCGTGAGGTGGAACATGCCCGCGCTCATCGAGCCCGAGCCGAGGGCGAGGAACATGTAGCCGAGTTGCGAAAGCGTCGAATAGGCGAGGATGCGCTTGATGTCCTTCTGCACGAGGGCTATCAGCGCCGCGAAAATCGCGGTGAAGCCGCCTATCCAGGCGATGAGCTCCATCACGTTCGGCACGGCGTGGAAGAGGACGAAGGCGCGCGCCACGAGGTAGACGCCGGCCGCGACCATCGTCGCCGCATGGATGAGGGCGGAGACGGGCGTCGGGCCCTCCATCGCGTCGGGCAGCCACACGTGGAAGGGGAACTGGGCCGACTTGCCCATCGGGCCGGTGAACACGAGGACCGCGATCAGCGTGAGGAAGCCGAGGTGCTGGTACTGCGGAATCATCGTGGCGAGGCCTGTGAAGTCGAAGGTCCCGAAGGTGAGGTAGAGGAGGATGATGCCGACCATGAAGCCGAAATCGCCCCAGCGGTTGGTCACGAAGGCTTTCTTGCTAGCCTCCGCGGGCGCGTCCTTGAGCCTCCAGAACCCGATGAGGAGGTAGGAGGAAAGTCCGACGAGCTCCCAGAAGACGAAGGTCATGAAGTAGTTGTCGGAAACGACCAAGCCGAGCATCGAGAAGGTGAAGAGGGAAAGATAGGCGAAGTAGCGCGAGAAACCCTCGTCGCCCTTCATGTAGCCCACCGAGTAGACCATCACGAGGAAGGCGACCAGCGAGACGATGGAGGCCATCAGCGCGGAAAGGGGGTCCACCAGGATGCCCGCGACGATCTCGAGGCCGCGGAAGCCGCCGATGCGCGGGATGCTGAGCCATTGGACAGCGTCGTGGACGGGGGTCGGGTTCCCGATCATAGACCAGAGCAGATACAGCGAAATCGCGAGCGAGGCGCCGGTCGCGGCGATGGCGATGCCGGCGGAAAGGGCCTTCCAGCGATTGGTCAAGGCGACGATGACGACATAGGCCGCGATGGGCGCGATCGTCAGTAGTATGGCGAGTGTGATCATGTGATTTCCTGCCTTGCCTTTCCGCTCACCATTTGAGGAGGTCGATATCGTCGACACTCGTGTTCGCCTTGCGGCGATAGAGCGCGAGGATGATGGCCAGGCCCACCGAAACCTCGGCCGCGGCGACGACGATCACGAAGATCGCGAAAGCCTGCCCGCCGAGAAACTCGGGATGGAGGAAACGGTTGAAGGCGACGAGGTTGAGGTTCACGGAGTTGAGCATCAGCTCCACTCCCATGAACACGGCGATGGCGTTCCGCTTTGCGAGCGCCCCGAGAAGGCCGACGCAGAAGAGTATGCCGGCGAGGACGAGGTAGTGCGCGAGGCCGATCATTTGTCGCCTCCCTTGGGTGATTGCGCGGTTCCCGCTCCGGGGTTGGCCCCGGCGGCGGGCCGCAGCCGCGTCTTGCGCTGGAGCTGGCCCTGGCCGATCACGATGGCGCCGACGAGGGCGGCGAGGAGGAGAATGCCCGCGAACTCGAAGGCGAGAACGTAGTCGGAAAGGAAGATGTTCGCGATCGTCTGGATGGTCGAGTCGCCCGAGGGGGCGGGAGCATTGTGCACCGCCGTGCCGACGGCAGTGATGACGATACTCGCGAAGAGAAGGCCAGCGACGACCGTCGCCGCGGGTCCGTAGCGGTTGAAGCGGTTCGAATCCTCGATGCGGTCGCGCTTCGTCAGCATTATACCGAAGACGAAGAGTATCGAGATGGCACCCACGTAGACGAGGATCTGCACGGCTCCGACGTAGTCGGCTCCCATCAGGATGTAGAGGAAGGCGATCATCAGGAAGGTGCCGGCCATGAAGAGGGCCGCGTGGACGAGGTTCTTGGTGAAGACCATCGCCAGGGCGCCGACCACGACGGCAAAGGCGAAGACGTAGAAGAATATGACGCCGAGCATCTCAGTTCCCTCCCTCGCCGGTGCCGCCGGGCTGGCCCGCGGGGGCGGCCCCGACAGGAGCCGGGGCGGAAACCGTCTCCGACTCCGGATAGCTCTTCGTCCAGACGCGATAGATGTCTTCCTTGCGCCAGCATCCGAGGGCGAAATCGGTCTTGAAGTCGATCGAACCGTTGGGACAGGCCTCGACGCATAGACCGCAGAAGAGGCAGTGCCCGAGATTCATGCGATAGCGGTCGAGCTTTTTGCGGTTGTTCTCGTCCTTGTGCCACTCGACCTTGATGACCCCGTTGGGGCAGGCCATCGAGCAGAGCTCGCAGGAGGTGCAGGTTTCCTTGTTGTATTTGAAGGAACCCTTGCTGCGCTCGGGCAGGTTCGGCTGCACCTCGGGGTATTTTTCGGTGATCTTGGGCATCCAGAAGCGTTTCAGGGAAACGCCCAAGCCCTTCAGCAATCCTAATCCGTACATTTCATTACCACCTGATGGCGCCGGTGGCGGCCTGCCAGATCTTGATGCCGACCCCCGTGAGGAGGAGGTTGGCCAGGGAGATCGGTATGAGGATCTTCCAATTGAACTTCATCATCTTGTCGACGCGGATGCGGAGGAAGGTCCAGCGGATCCAGAGCATGAAGAGGATGAACACATAGGTCTTGCCGATGAACCAGACCCAGGGCGGGAGAAAGGGACCGTTCGCGCCGCCGAAGAAGAGGACGACTCCGAGGGCCGACATCGAGAACAGGTTCGCGTATTCGCCCATGAAGAAGAGGGTGAAGCGGATGCCCGAATACTCGGTGTGGTAGCCGGCGACGAATTCCTGCTCGGCCTCCGTCATGTCGAAGGGCGACTTCGTGAGCTCGGCGAGGGCCGAGATGACGAAGATGACGAAGGCCACCGGCTGGATGAAGACGTTCCACACGTGGGCCTGGGAGCTTGCGATGGTGCCGAGGTCGAGAGAGCCGGTGATCATCACAATACCGATGATCGAGAGGGCCATCGGGATCTCGTAGCTGATGATCTGGGCGACCGTGCGCATGCCGCCGAGAAGGGAGTACTTATTGTTGGAACCCCAGCCGGCCATGAGGACGGACAGCGTGTTGACCGACGAGATGGCGAGGAAGAAGAGGATGCCGACATTGAGGGTGACCGGCGTGATTCCTGGGCCATAAGGGAGGAGGCCGTACATCGTGACCGATATGGTCACGATGAGGAGGGGGGCGATGAGATAGATGAGCTTGTCCGCCGCCGCCGGCATGATCCATTCCTTGCCGAGGAGCTTGATCGTGTCGTTGACCGTCTGGAGGAGACCCAGGGGACCGACGCGATTGGGGCCGACGCGCTCCTGGAAGAAGCCCGCCGCGCGGCGCTCGATCCAGATCAGCATGATGACGTTGATGATGAGGAGGATCACCGCGCCGACGAAGTAGACGAAGGCCCAGAGGATGTCCCACCAGGGCAGGGCGTCCGCGAGGGAAGTCGCGGGCAACCCGAGGAACCCCTGGAACCAGTTGAAAATAGTTGTTAGAAACCCGACCATGTTCTCCGCCCTCCTACCGGTCGATGTCGCCGAGGACGAAGTCCAGCGAGGCGATGAAGGCGATGAAATCCTGGAGCGTGAGGCCGGGGGCCTTCGCCGGGATTATCCCGATGTTGCAGAACGAGGGGGAACGCATGTGCACCCTGTAGGGTTTCACGGTCCCGTCCGAGACGACCTGGTAGCCCATGATGCCACGTGCCGCCTCGGTCGCCGCGTAGGCCTCGCCGGGGGCCGGTTTCCAGACCTTGGCGACCTTCGCCCGGATGTCCCCAGCCGGCAGCTGCTTCAGCGCCTGCCTGACCATCTTCGCGCTCTCCCTTATCTCGAGGAGACGCACGTAGTAGCGGTCGAAGCTGTCGCCCGCGGGCATGGTCTGCACCTCCCAGTCGAGGCGGTCGTAGACCGAATAGGGCGAGTCCTTGCGGAGATCGAACTTGAGGCCTGAGGCCCGGAGGCTCGCGCCGGTGACGCCGTATTCGATCGCCTCCTCGGCGCTGACCACGGCGATCCCCTTCGTTCGGCCGACGAAGATCTCGTTGCCCGAAACCATCGTGTCGAAATCGTCGAGGCGCTTAAGCATGGAATCGAGGGCCTTTTCGGCCTTGGGAATCCAGCCCTCGGGAAGGTCGGCGTTGACGCCGCCGTTCACGAAGTAATTGACGAGGAGCCTGGAACCTGAGACCGCCTCGAGGAGGTCGCTGATGTCTTCGCGGGCGTTGAAGACGTAGGTCCAGGGCGTAATGGCGCTGAAGTCGAGGACCATCGAACCCAACATGACGAGGTGGCTCGCGATGCGCTGGAGCTCGCCGACGATGACGCGAAGGTACTCGGCTCGTTCCGGAACGACAATATTGCCGAGCTTTTCGAGGGCTAGGCACCAGGCCCAGGGTTGGAGGGCGCCGGCCACGTAATCGAAGCGCGTCGTGTAGGGGGTGAACTGTGCGTAGGTTATTCCCTCCGCGAGTTTTTCGATGCCACGGTGGAGGTAGCCGATCTTGTTTTCGGCGGAAACAACGGTTTCGCCGTCCATGATGAGGCGGGCCCGGTAGACGCCATGCGTCGAGGGATGCTGTGGCCCGAGATTGAGGATGAATTCCTGGGTTTCGAGGCCGTCCGCCTCTGTGATGAAGTCGCCCATCAAAGGCCTCCCTCGGCGAGCTTGTTGTCCCAGGCGGGGGAGCGGAAACGCTCGCGTTTCGGCGGCACAAAATCCTTTCGCAGGGGATGGCCGACGAAATCGCCCTTGAGGAGGATGCGCTCCAACTTGGGTCGACCCGTGAACTCGATACCCATCAGATCCCAGACCTCGCGCTCGAGGACGTCGGCGGCGGGCCAGAATCCCGCGATGCTCGGCAGGGCCGGAGCCTCATGGTCGAGGATGACGCGAACCGTCAGGAATTCCTTCGAGTTCGCTTGCATATCCATTAGGCGATAGCTGAGTTCGAAGCAGGGTGCGGCGGGAGCCGTGGGCTGGACAGGTGCTGCAGGGGCGGCGCCGGGGCTGGCAGCGACGGCGGGAGCGGCCGCAGGGGTCGCGCTGGCCGGCCGGTCCACGGCGGAAATGTCGAAGAGCATGAGGCCACCCAGTTTCTTAAGTGCCCCCAAAGCCTCGACGACGCCCGATGCTGGGACGAGGAGCATGCCGTCCTTGATCTCCGCGCCCGGCACCGCCGCGGCGAGGATTGCGATATCACGCATTGAAGGGCACCTCCTTGAGCTTGCGGTCGCGCAGCATGGCGCGAACCTTGAGGATGCCGTCGATCAGGGCCTCGGGCCGCGGAGGGCAGCCCGGCACGTAGACGTCCACGGGGACGATGGTGTCGACACCCTGCACGACCGAGTAGGAGTCCGCGAAGGGGCCGCCACAGATGGCGCAACCTCCCATCGCGAGCACGTACTTGGGCTCGGGCATCTGGTCGTAGATCGTCTTGAGGAGGGGGGCCATCTTTTCGGTGACTGTCCCCGCGACGATCATCAGGTCGGCCTGTCGCGGCGAGGGCCTGAAGACCTCGAAGCCGAAACGCGAGAGGTCATAGCGTGCGCTACCGGCCGTCATCATCTCGATCGCGCAGCAGGCGAGACCGAAGGTGACCGGCCAAAGGGAGTTACCTCGGCAGAAATCGAGAATGGACTCGATCCCGTCGTGCACCTTGCCCTTTATGAGGGTCGTCGGTTCGGCAGAGCCGTGGGCGGGGGCGCCCGGTCCCGTTTCGCTCAGTTCCATTCGAAGGCTCCCTTCTTCCACGCAAACCAGATTCCGAGCGCGAGCACACCGATGAAGACCGCCATCTCCACGAAGGGCAAAAGGCCGGCGTCCTTGAACGCGGCAGCCCAAGGGTAGAGAAAGACCACTTCCACATCGAAAACGACGAAGATCAGCGCGTAGAGATAGTAACTGATCTTGAACTGGACCCAGGTCGGGCCCTCGGTTTCGAGACCGCACTCATAGGTGCGCGATTTCGCGACGCCGGGGTTCCTCGGACGAAGGAGCCAGTTCACAAAAACAATGATGAGGGAGAGCACGAAGCCTCCCGCAAGGAACAGAAAGAGAGTTCCGAATTGCTTTGCCATCACCCTCTCCTTAATATGGTGACCACCCGTATGGGCGGACGATAGCCGCACAGACCGAGCTCGTCGCTTCTCTTGATGAGGACCATTCGAGGTGGCGCGGGGGCCGAGGCGAGAGCTGAAAAATCGACTATTGACGGCGGGATTCTAGTACGAAAAGCGCTATATGGCAATACAAGGATATAGATATTTAATTAGCTTAAAAAGATGCGGACCGTCCAAGGAGGGAGTGGACGGTCCGCGGAAACCCCGACGGAGAGCGATCGGGGAGCCACGGCCCGCCCCTAAGGACGGGCCGCGAAATCGCTTACTTGATCAGTAGGAACTCGACCCGCCTGTTCTTCCAGCGATTGGCGAGATCGCTATCCGGCACGATCGGATCGAGGGCTCCATACCCCTTGGTGAGGAGCCGATCACCCGAAACACCCCTCTTGATGAGAGCCGCCGCGATGGCTTTGGCCCTTGATTCGGAGAGAGGAATGAGGATCACACGCTGCTCGGCGGCACCAAGTTCAGGGTATGCCCAGTTGATCATGACGGCATGGCCACCAAGCATGATCTTGTAATTCGGGAACTTGTTGAAGGCCTTGGCGAGCAGATCGAGGGTCTCGAGATTCTTCTTGGCGCGATCGGCGGGCACATCCTGGTAATCGGCGGTATAGGGCTTGAACACGATGCCCCACACATTGATCCGATAACCCTCTGAAGTCTTCTGCACGAAGATATCCGTGCCGATCTTGGCCAGGGCTTCGCCCACATTGCCGAAGACATCGCGGACCTTCAAGTCGATGCTGTAATCGGTGGCCGATATCGCGAGATCGCCCTTCGCATTAGTGCCATCCCAGCTGAGATTGGCGGCAGGCCAGGTGCCTTTGACCGAGGCGAAGGAGTTGCCGTCGGGATCGGTGATATCCATGGTCCAGTCGGAAAGCTTCGCCAGGGGCGAAGTGGCCTGCACCTCGATGCTGACCGGGGCAATCTTGCCGCTGTCATCCTGCGAAAGCGTGTCGGTCGAAAGCTTTACCGTAACTGTCGGCTTGCTCAGATCGAGGACGAAGGGGTCGGAAATCTGGGTCCCGGCAGCGGTCTGGGAGCCGAAATCGACCGTAAGGCGGCCATTGTAGCTGCCCTCGGGAGCCATGGCTCCGGCATCGGTCGTCCCGTCCCAGGAGAGCTCGGAGGGGAGGGGAGCCTTGCCTGTGAAGGTCTTGACCGCATTGCCGCTCGTATCGAGAATTTCGACCTTCCAGCCCTGAACCGCGTCCGGCTTGCCGGTCGAAAGAGCGAAGTCCATGGTAAGGCGAGTTCCATCGCCCTTGGGGGCGAAGCCGTCCCAGGCGGGCTGGATGGTCAGGGGAATAGCCGAGGTCGTGGGGTCGGTTATGAAGTAGCCTCTAAGGACACCGACATTCCCGTATTCGTCTTCGACCTTGGCGATGGCTTGGTAATGCGTACCGGTTTTGAGGGCTACAGAGCCGTCAGCTCCCGTGCCATCCCAGGTCGCCGTGTTTTTCGGCCAGTTGGCCGAGAAAGTCTTGAGGGGAACTCCATCGGGGCCGACGACATCCATCGTGTACTTCGCAATGAAGGCATAGGCAGAGGTCGCCTTCACCTCGAACGACAGGGGGCGCGCTGGGGTGATTTCAGAAAGGGCGGGATCCTGGGGCACCACGTCGACGCTGCCCGAAGGCGCATCGATGGCCAGCGAGAAATTCTGACCGACCTTGTCCTGCTCCTGGAAGAGCTTGCCGTAAGTGAGCTTGAGTTGCGGGGTGTAGACACCCTGGGGGGCGGCCTCGCCTGCGTTGGTCTTCCCATCCCAGGTGACGGAAGCTGGCAGATTCGTCGTGTCACCGCTCCAGCTGCGGACTATGCCGAGGGAGTCGCTCAACACGTCGATCTCCCAGGTCACAACGTCCGCGGGATCGGGGACGGTCGCCACCAGATCGATCGTGGGCTTCTTCGTGCTCGCATTCGGCGAGAAGCCATGACCACTCGCGGCGATGTAGGCGTTGGGAGCCCCATTCGACTGCTGAACGTTGAAGGCCCCCTTCGTCTGACCCTTTCCACCGTACTCGTCGACAACCGTCAGGGTAGCGGGATAGTCGGCGCCGGTCTTGATAAGGCTGCCGTCGTCGCCCTTGCCGTCCCAGGTGATCGTGCCGGAGCCGACCGAGCCTTTCAACGTGGTAAAATGTGCGCCGGAAGGATCGAGTATCTCGATCGACCAACCGGTCACCTTGGCGAGGCCCTGGCTAATCTTTACGGAAAGCTCGGCGGTGCCGAGCGTCCCATCGGGCGCTTCGGCGATGGTGGCCGGATTGGGGCTCCACTGGCCGCTTGGCGGCGTGCGGACGAGGTTGAAGGGGTCGCTCTTGGCGGATCCGGCGTTCAAATTCCCGCCATAATCCACTGCAAGATTCGCAGTGTAGCTGCCTTCGGGGGCAGCCGATCCATCGGTGGCTTTCCCATCCCAAGAGAGAGTAGCGGGAAGGCTGCCGCCTTCGCCATTCATCGTGAAGACGACGCCTTTGTCGCCCGTAATGGTGACAGTCCAAGTCTTGACTGAGTCTTTCGACCCGAATTGCAGGGCGAAGGCCATCTTTTCGAACTGAGGATCGGCGCCGGGCTCAAAGCCGGAGGTCTGCGCCTTGATGGCGCTGGGCTCCGCGTCCTTCGGGGCAGGCGGAGGCTTGGTGGCGCAGCCGACCGTGACTATCGCTGCGATCAGCGCAACGGCGGAAAAACCGAGAGTTCGTCGCATTGTACAGAACCTCCCTTGCAATATGGCTTCAGATTATGCATTTGAAAACGCAACGTCCAATATTATATCGGTAATGATCTATACCTGCTCGGTATAGATCAATAAAAATTTCAATTCTCCAGTTCCACGGGAAGCCCATACTTGGCTCTCACGATATTCCTGAACGCGAGAGCCTCGCCATCGAAGGGACCAGTCCGATGGATGAGCCCGAAGGAAATGGAACCGTCAAGCTCAATATATGATAATGGATACTGACTTCCAGATATATACGCATACAGAAAAACAGCCCACCCCACCCCTGTGGTTACAAGGTTCAGAAGGGTATCCGCATCGCTGCATTCATAGGCGACACGCGGCTCCACCCCATGGGAGGCGAGTACTTCGCTCACTCGCTTGGCCAAACCCGGCGAATAGATGGGATTCAACGCTATAAAAGGAAGGCCTTCAAGCTTTTTTAAACACTCCTTGAGATCCCCGCCCTCGTATATTCCTTTTTGAAAGCAGAGAGCGAGTCTTTCCTCGCCAAGAGGCTCGTAGACGAGGCCTTCCGAATGCACCCAATCGCGAACAAAGCCGAAATCCAAGCGGCCCGCCCTCACGGCATCGGCTTGCGCCTCGGTCGGCAGCGCCTCGATTTCCACCCTCGCCTCGGGAAAGGATTTCTGGAGCTCGCCGAGAAAATCCGGGACCAGCTTCCCGATCAAGTAATTCACCGCGCCTATTCGAAGCGGCCCGGTCCCGATCTGCCCGATCCTCCTCGTCCTGGCGAGGGACATTTCGAGGGAAGCCAGTAGCTCCTTCACGTCGGTCCAGAAAGACTCCCCCGCGGGAGTGAGCACAACCTTCTTCCCCTCACGGGAAAAGAGAGCCGTGCCGATTTCCTGCTCAAGTTCCTGGATTTGTCTGCTCAGAGGAGGCTGGGTGATATGCAAAAGCCCCGCGGCCTTCACGAAACTGAGTTGCTCCGCCACGGCGGAAAAATAGCGCAGATGCCTGAGTTCCATGCAGCATCCATGGTAGCCGCATTCAAGGCCATGGGCAACCTGCGCAGGGACGCATAAGTCGAGTCCTCAACTCTCAATTGCCGCCTGCGCCCTGAGAAGATCGTGGAGAGTGACGATACCCGACACCCTTTGCTCTTTATCTAGGAGAATGAGAAAGCCCCCCGTCGACTTTATAAATAGCTCGGAGGCATCCTGAATGAGGCGATCCTCGTCGCAGGTCACCGCTTCCTCGGGTTTGGGCGGAAGCCCGCGCGACAGGGAATCGCGCAAGGCGCCACGCTCGAGCACTCCTACCAGTCGACCGTCCAGGACCAGAGGGAAACGCTGAAACCGATGGTCCCCCAGCAATTTTTCGAGATCACGAACCTCGATCGAATTCGCGATCACCGGCTTTCGATTGGCTATAGCCGATAGCTCGAGCCTATGCCATCCGGTGAGATCCAGGGGCGGGCGAATTTTATGGAGTTCGTGTCCATCCTGGACCAGGATGGCATCGTAGAAGTTTTCTTTGCCGGTCAGGCCTGAGGCGGCCATCGTCACGAACATGCCGATGAGGAGGGCAGGGACCATCGCGAACTGATGGGTCATCTCGAAAACTATGAGGAGGGTCGACAATGGTGCCTTGAGAACCGTTCCAAGGCAGGTGCTCATGCCCACTGCCGACAGGACGATGCGGTCCGAAGGACTTAATGGAAGAAAAAGCGAAAAGAGGCCACCGATAAAGTATCCTGCCATTCCGCCTATGAAGAGGAGGGGCGAGAAGATCCCTCCGGCTCCCCCGAAGCCATAGGAAAAGATGGTAGCCGCCAGTTTGGCCACTACCATGATCCCCGCGACCCACCAGACAAAGTTGTTGCCCAGGACTGCCTCGAGGTCGAGGTAGCCGAGGCCGAATACCCCAAGCTTTCCCGTAGTCATGAAAATGCTCACTGCTATGGCCCAGGTCAGGAGGGCACCAAAGAGAGGCATGAGCCAGCTCGGGTAGGCTCGCTGTCTTTTCACCCGCTTCCGCAATTCGAGCGCGTATTTGTGGAAGAGGGCCCCGGCGAAAGCGGCTGCTATGGCGACTATCGGCGCGATCGCATAATGGACCCACGTGACATTTTCGATGGAGGGCACGGCAAACGCCGGTTGGCGCCCGATCAGGGCATATACGGCGAAGGCGCCGATGATTGAGGATAAAAGAACTCGACCTATCGAGCGGCTGCTCAAGTCGCCGACGATTTCCTCGAGCACGAAGGTGATCGAGGCGAGAGGCGTGTTGAATGCCGCAGCCAAACTCGCGGAGGCTCCAATCAATGCGGGGCCGCGACGAGATTGTTTCGGCGAGCCCATGAAGGCCGAAAGCAATGAAGCCAGGCCGCCTCCCATATAGACCGTTGGACCTTCTCGACCGAGGCTCGTACCACCTCCGATGGCGAGCGCCCCGGCGATGAATTTCACGATTATCGGCTTCAAGGGCACATATCCCATCTCCGTCCAATAGGCCGCCTTGAGCTGGGGTATGCCGCTGCCCGCGGCCTCGGGACTTATCTTGGAAAGGAGGAGACCGGAAGCGAGCGAAGTTCCGCCGATCGTCAACAGGCTCGTGAGGAGAAAATACGGGAGAGGGAGCTTGGCGAAATTGAGGAAGGTCAGGGCGAAAAGCCCATTCGTAACCGAGAGAAAGGCGATCGCCGTTCCCGCCGCCACCAGACTCAGCAAGGCGGTAGCGAGAATAGTGCGCGTCGTCTCAGGCAACCCAAGGAAAAGACTGAAAAGCCTGGAGGCAATTTTCGCGATCCGAATCCCTAGATTATTTGCTTCGATCATAGATGATGATTCTTACCCGGATGCAAAGAAAACAACAAGCTCAAGCCCTATCGTTCAAGATCGTTCGCATCCTCCGACCGATCTCGTTCCCGAAGGCTCTTGACGAGATTCTCCAAAGCCTCCTTGGCGAGCCCTTGGCCGCCAAAGCCGAAGGCGAGGGCAAAAGCCAAAGCGATGGCGCCGAAGGCCATCACCAGAAGCCAACCGAGAATGCTTTTGCCCAAGCCTAGTTGATCGAAAGCCATAAGCAGGACGATTGTCGCGCCGAAATAGCGGACGACCCGCGAGACGAGGTGGGCGCTCGGCCATGCCGCGTTCCGTGCGATAGTCTCGACGACGTTGCCCAGAAAGGTCACAATTATGATTCCCACGATGATCACGATGATGGCCGCGAGGGCGCCGGGGAGGGTGGCTATGAGATTGTCCGCGAATTGATTGACGAACGCGATATCCAGGGTGCGAGAGGTGGCGAGCAGCGCCGCGAGAATGCCGATCCAGCCGAAGATCGCTCCGACCAGCTTCGTGGGGCGATGGGGAACCCCTCCTTTGCGAAGGAACTCGCCTATTCCGACGCGATCGGCAGCCTTGTCGAAACGCAAAAGCGAAAGTATCGCCTCGACGATCTTCTTGAGGAGCCATGCCCCGAAGAGCCCCGCGACGAGAATGAGAGAACCGCGGATCGTCGAATGGGCCCCGTTCCAGAAATTCGAAATAGTTGCAAGAATCGATTCCATGCTACCCCCATGTATTCCATTGAGTCATGATACATCGCCGAGGAGCGGCTGTCCTCGGGATTATCCCGGCAGCGACTAATCCCGGGATCCGGGGCCGCCGTTCGCCTCGACCGTCATTCTCATCCTGAGGTCGGCGGGAATGACGATTCGCTCCGCGTCGATAACCTTGACGGCTCCCTCGACCAAGCCAGTCCTCCACTTCGGCGCATCGGGGAATTCGGAATGGAACTCAGGAAGCCAGGGCAGGGGCAAAAAGCCGCTTGCGAGAATCTTGTGCATGCCGCCCGGGCTAAATAGGGCCGTGACATTCTCGCCGATGGCAGCGATGACAATCCGCGCCTCGGCAAGCAGGTCCGAAGTCCTCCTGAGAACCGTGCCACGCCTCGACAGATCATCGACGAGTCCCTCCGCGCGCAACCGCCTCCATTCTGAAATGGCGGAGCGCGTAATACGTACCGCATCCTCGATATCGCCGATATCGGCTATTCCCTTTCCCGCCGCCCGATCCGATACATGGATTATTTCGGGACTTCGCGCATCCCAGGGTTCGATGTCGTCCATCAAGGCGGCCACCGCGGCTAATTGGACCATCGCGATCTCCGAATCGGAAGAGAAGTAATCGCTGCCGGCTCTCGGTTGCGGATGCACCTTGAAGTCCCCGTCCTCCAACTCGCGAACCAGCTGAAGCAGTGCCTTGGCCTTGGCCAGATCGTTCACGCCCCAGGTAATTTTCGGCGTGTTGAGCGCGATCGAAAGCACGAGATCTCGAACGCCACTCTCCTTCGCCGCGCGAGCGGCGAGCCACCCGGATACGACATAACTGGTATCATCGCTCCCCCAAAGGGCGAAATGACGCGGCGCATCGAGCTCCAAAGGTTTTCCGTTCCCCGCGATGAAGGCGAGAGCCTCGAACTGCAGCTTGAGATTGCCCGAGACTTCGTGCGGTCCCCCACCGTCGAGTCTGCTGGACCACCAGAAGGCCGACGAATGCCAGGCGTTGTCGAGGCGTTCTTCGAACATTTTGGCCGTGCCGACGAGGTCGTCATTGCCCGAGTCGCTTCTAGCGAGCATCGGGAGGGCGAGTTCCCGCATTCTCGAGAGGGCCTCGGGGCTATCGCGAAGAAACGCTCCGAAGCTCGAGCGGCTGCCCCTATTTTCGTACTGGGGCTCGCCCCAGTAATCCGAGGTCGCGAGCGTTACGATGTCGAGCAGGCCACCTTTCGCGAGCCTCGAAATTCCGCGTTCGGAAATGGAGAAGTCATCGACCCGGCTGGACGGAGGGAGGGACAAATCCGCTCGCATCAATGGCGGAAGATTCCTGCGCCGCGCGTGATCCAAGCGCGAAATCAAGCTTTCGCCCCTGAGCCCGAATCGCGGGTAATCTGAATGATCGACCCCACGGACCGCCTGCCAGTCCCCCTTTGCGATGAGTTCGCGACCGAAGGACATGCGATCCTCGTCATAGCCGATATCGGCAGCCATCGAGGCCGGCACACTGTTGCCCTGGAGTCCAAGTATCACGAGGATCTCCGCGGCCGTTTCGTCGCCGCGGAACAGGCCGGAGACAAAGGGGAATCGCTTGCGCACGAGATCGCAGGTAGACGGCGAGCCGGCGAAGAAGAAAAGGCGGATCGGCGCCCCGCTACCAAGAACAAGCCCCTCCGCCTGCAACAGCTCGATCAGGGAGGCAAGGCGCCTGAGACCTTCCTCCGGATCGAGATTCCATTCGTAGCAGATTGCGGAAATTCGCTCGCGACGGGACCATTCGGCGATGATCCGCGCTGATGATGGATCATGAATCCGTGCCGCGTGGCGCAGAATATCCCCCTCGGGGGAAAGCACCTTGATGCCGCAGCTTTGCAGGAGATCGGCGACGGCGTCCAGGCTTTGAAGGCGCGACTTGGCCGATGATTGAAAGAATCCGATGCGCTCGCCCTTTTGAAGCGCGAGGCTCATAGGGAACTGCCGACGATCATAATGCGAAATTCGCAAGGCCGCTTGGGGCCCTTCACCAGTTCGGGCAGAAATAGCCTACGGTCTTTCCCCTCTTCACTATGCGCCATGGGAAAATGATAATCAGCTCTTCGCCGGAGGTCGAATACATTGTCGGTATCGTTCGATACCCGCCAGGAATCGGAGATGCTGACTCGCCTCCCCTCGCTGGACGCATAAAGCTCCCTCAATCAAGGTCGAGAATTCCCCGATGATAGTAGGGTGAAAGCGAACAAGTGCGGAATTGGAGCCTGGCTCTTCCTCGCGGCCTCGCTTGCCTGCGCGGTACCCTCCCCCGACCTCTCGATCGGCGCCGCGGATGTCCGCATCATCGCCAACGACGCGGGAGGCTACGATCTTTTCATCCGCAGGAAACCGGGGATATCCTCGGTCCTTCTTACGGAAACAACCAAAGACCCGGCGATGAAGGCCGACAATTTCGCCTATCGTTCCTCCTCATGGAACGCGGTAAACGGAGACGAGAAGCGCCTCCTTAACGGCAAATTCCTTGTTTCGAAAAACGATCTGTATTCCCTCATTTCCTCGACGCCGAAGCCCGATGCCCAGTTTGGAATGGCCTTTCACATCCTCATACCGGCAGTCCTCGTTTACGGCTACAAATGGAGCCGATCCGGGACCGTGGCCGTCGGCAATGGAACCTTCATAAACATTCGAGCCTTCCAGAAGCCCTATGCGGACTATTCGGGCTCCTTCGCAGACAATCCCTATAGGATCAGCATTTCAACTCGACCCCGCCAGGTCGAAGCGCCTCCGCCTCCTCCGCCGCCCGCCGTCACGCCGCCTCCCGAGCCCAAGCCTGCCCCTCCTCCTCCGCCCGAGCCTGCCCCCCTCCCCCCCGCGCCCGAGGGTCCGCCTTCCTCGCAGATCGACGGAGCCCTTCAGGACCTCAAAGGCGATACCCTCGACTTGGTGCTCTGCATCGACACGACTTCAAGCATGCAGCCCTACATGGACGATCTCAAGAAGAACCTGATCAAATTCGTGAAATCGCGGATAGCCGGGTTCAAGGAATTCCGGATGGGAATCGTCCTATTCAAGGACTATTTCCCCGAGGATTACATAACTAGAAAGATCCCCTTCACGTCCGATCTCGCCAAGATAGACGCCTCCATCCAATCCCTGCTCGCACGCGGAGGAGGGGACATTCCCGAGGCAGTGCACGAGGGACTTCTGGAGGCGGCTACCCAATTCGACTGGAAGGCCGACGCTCGATTGGTATTTCTGGTGACGGACGCGCCGCCTCACCCGATCCCACGGGGGAACATCGGCTGGGTCGACGCGGCACGAGCCCTGGACGCTCAGCGTATCGAGCTGGTGCCGATAATCGTGCCCACGCTCGGCGGCGATATATGAGGGCCCCCTTCGCAAAGCGAAGGATCGCTATCGCCCTGGGCCAGGTCTTCGTCTTCTCATGCATCGTTTCCGCCGCGCCTGCCGTCGCCCCCTATCAGGCGATCGTCTCCATGCTCGATCGGATGACCGCCAAGGGGGTCGAGTCGTCACTTCGGGTCGTCATCGAAGTCCTGGTCATCGGCGACGATGAAGGCGGAAAGACGGCCGCACGCCTCATCGATACGGAAAAGGCAACGATCGATGCGGCTATCACCTCGCATTTCGGCCCGGACTCGGGTTTCAAGTGTCTTGGGATCGATACGCGCCCCTTCGCCCCGATTCCCGCAAATGTAGACTCCGGCGCCCCGGCCTATGCGGCCGTTCTCGGCGCGGACGACAAGGCAGCCCGCTCGGCACATAGCGACGCGCGCTTCTTCATAATGGTGCGCATAGTCGATTACCACAGCGGGCGCTACGATCTCGCGGAAACACGATCTCAGCTACTGGATGCCATCGGCGGGAACAAGCTCGGGCTAGACGTAGCTTGGTCGAGCCAAATCGATGGAACCGAACGTTCGCTCTTCGTCGACGGTACGAGAATCAAGTAGCTGGGGCCTGGGCTGGATCTGTGTCCCGGCCAGGCCCTACGACGAGCGCGAAGGCAGGCATTCAGTCCCGCGGGCGGGCGAGACCGGATATCAAGCAGCCATTCTCGAGAGAAAGCCAGGGCGCCAAACCCAGACCGCCGGAATAGAGAATATGATGCCCCTTCATTCCAACATCCTTCCAAAGTCCCGAACCGTCGCCCTGGGACCAGAGGGGATTGTGACCAACGATAAAAAGCCCACCTTCACGAAAGCCGAAATTATCGAGGCTCGCTTTCACATCATCGACGCAATACTGACCATATTCCGCGGGACAGGGACCGATCCTGTTCCAGACGAGGTCGTTCGCCAAAAGGGAGTCCGGACTGATTTCCACGATATCCTCCCTCCTCATGCCGCCCGCCGGCGGTCCTGCATGGACGAGTATGAGGGACGGTCCAACCGCGACTAATGGCAGTGCGTCGAAGAGTGCTTGAACGGCGACGAGGAGGTGCTCGCCGCCCCTCGCTTCGACAGCCTGTCGAAATAGGGCTCCCTGGTAGGCGCCGCCCTTCGTCAGATAGGGATCGAAGCTGTCGTGGTTGCCGCGGAGCCAGAGTACCTGGGCGGGGTGTGAAGTCAGCAACCTGCAAAGCGGGCCGAGAATGGCGATCGAGCCTTCCATCTTGCCGAGGTGGCCTCGCCTGTCGTCATGGACGATGTCTCCGAGAAAGACGAGGGTCGCCGATCCCGTTTCGAGACCGGAAAGGACGTCCGAACACTCGAGTATCGCGTCGAGGCTTTCCAGCGAAGCATGAATGTCGCCAACTATGACAATTTTTCCTGTTGGCGGCAGTTCGACAAGGCCTCCAGGCCGGCCCGCGGCATTCGAAGATCGACGCGGATTCGCGAGGGCCGCCCTCGTGGCTTCATGCAACTGGTCAAGGAACTCCGCGTCGTTCGACATCGGCGATTATCCTGCGCGCATCCAGGCTTCGCGTCAATCCGGTCTTCCGATTTGACGCGATCCGCCCGTCAAAACGGTCGGTGAATCGGCCTCCCGTCTTGACCCGCTTCGATCCTGCGGCTACCCTTCGCGCACAATGTTGACGTGGATTCTCGTCGCTCTGGGCCTCTCCGCCGATGCTTTCGCCGTCTCCGTATCGAACGGAATCTGCATTCCGAAACTCAAACCTCGCTTCGCCTTCCGAACGGCTTTTTCCTTCGGCCTCTTCCAGTTCGGAATGCCCGTGGTCGGCTGGTACGTCGGTGGAGCCTTCAACGACCTGATCTCGCGTTTCGATCATTGGATAGCCTTCGCCATCCTCGCCATCATCGGCGCCAAAATGATCAAGGACTCCTTCGAGATCCAGGAAGTCGCCGAGTGCCTGGACGAGGAGGACGCACGGAAGCGGACCGTTCTCGGATTGCGCACCCTGCTCGTCCTCTCCGTGGCGACGAGCCTCGATGCGCTTGCCATCGGTCTCTCCTATCGCATGGCCGGCATGCCGATCCTCGCTCCGGCCATCATCATAGGTATTGTGACCTTCATCGTCTCCTTCGTCGGCATCGAGTTCGGCAAGCGAATCGGAGCCAGGCTCGAAGGCTGGGCGGAGCGAGCGGGAGGACTCGTGCTGATCGGCATCGGCATCAAGATGGTCTTCGGCTGAGAATCCGTCCTAACGGACCTAGGTCGCCGCGGCGCCGCCTCATAGCCCGAGCTTCGAGAGCGAATGCCAGGCGGGCACTTTCGCTTCGCGTCTGAAGAAGATAATGCCGACAAAAGGCGCGAAAGGCGCGAGGGCGGCGAGTTCCGTCATTATCCCGTGGGCCGAAGGAGCTACCGATTCGCCTGCTCGGCAAAAGAGCACGAGAGGGCTCGTCCTGCGACCGAATCCGACGATGGACGCGGCGATAAGCTTCGCGCCTTCATGCGTCGCGATGAAATCCGGGTCGGGTTCAGGGAGGTCGTGACCATAAAGCGTCGAGCCAAGCGGACTGGCGGCAAGAAGGGCCTCGCCCCCCGTCGATCTCAGGCGTCTCCCCAGCAATCGCAGGGTCCTAGGCTCGGCCGCTGAAAGAACACTCGAGGCAGGAAGGCGAAACAATCTGAGGAAATCGGTGGCGTCGGCGCCTACTGGGAAAGCCTTCATGTCCACGACGATCGATTCGTCTCGAAAGCGCGAAATCACGCGGCCGAGGGCGGCGGCCGCGATGCCGTATGGCTCTTCCACGTAGCTGAAGGTGCCCCGCCCATGCTTTGCGCGAGCCACGGACTCCTCGAGAATCCCGACCAAAGTACCCTGGGGCAGCCGGTCGCTTTTCCAAGCCACGTCCGTGGATGCAGTGGGTTCCGGCCTATTCCTCGGTCGCGGCGCCTTGATGACAAAACCCGTAGGCTCTATCGACTGAGCCACCGTCTCAGGTTCAACCAGAACCAGCGGTTCGGCTACCTTCGCTTCGGACACGGACGCCGCCTTAACCGACGCCGATTCAAGATCGGGAGCCAAATCAGTCGGCATGAGCTTTCGCAGAACCATCGGGGGTTTTTGCGGCTCTGCGGACCTTGCCTGCCCTGCGGCATCGGCCCAGGGCGGCAATAGAGGCTCTTCGGGCTCGGATCGTATCGGTTTGGAGTTTCGGAATGCTTCGGCTTCAGCGACCTTACCGAGGCCGGTAAATTCTTCCTTGACGGCCCATGGCTCGAGTCCGACGATCTTGAGCGCTTCTTCGATATAGGCGTCTTCCGGAAGATCGCCCTTGTCCTTCGCCCCAGCCTCCCTCAACTCAAGAGACCTAACTGAGCCTGGATCGGGAAACCGAGAGTAAGGAAAAGCCCTAATTGTCTGAGGCGTTGCCTTCCTCACGGGCGCCTCCGAAAGCTGGCGGAAATAGTCGGCGGTTTCCAAACTGCGCATAATCTGGCTCGCGCCGATCCTTCCCCCTGCCCTATTCAAGGTTTCGATGTTCGCAAGGGGATCGAATCCGTTTTTCTTTACCCAGAGGGCACGTCTCTCTTCGGTAAAGGCCCGAAGCTCGGCGACGAAACGCACGCAATCGGGGTAGCGCATCGAAGGTTCGGGCCGTAGCGACCGGATGGCGATCCGTATGAGAGCTTCGGGCACCCCTCTCCGGAACAAGGCCTTGGCGACATGACGCAGCGAAGCCGGCTCATTCCTCACAAATGTCGGGTCTTCGGGGAAGGGGAGGCTCCCCGTAAGGAACCGGAATAGATGAATGCCCAGGGAGTAGACATCCGCTTGCCTGTCAAAATCCCCTGACCCCTTTTTCACTTCGGGAGCGACATAAGCCCAAGATTCGACGAAGTCCTCGGGATCCGATTCCTGGAGTAGGTTGATCAGGGCGAAGTAACCCGGCTTCTGGACTTGGACGGATTCAACCTCGCCTTGCCGCACGAGAAACAAAGCGTTTTCTGCGTTAAAGCAGGAATAGACGAGTCCAAGGGAGTGAAAGACATCGAGGCCCTGGGCTAGCTCGAGAAGATAGCGACAAAGCTCTTCAAGACCAAAACTCTGTCCTCCCTTCAACAAGGTCCTGAGGGATTTTTGCCCCAAATAGGCGGAGGCTATGAAATAGCGCCCTTCGAATTGCTCGAAATCGACGATATCGACTACGGCCTGATGGGAGACGCCCTGGCTCGCCAGGATCGTCTCCCGCAGGCCCGAAGTCCTATCCTCGAGACCGGGAAAAGGCTTGAAAAAACGTAGAAGGAATTCCGTGGCGTTGAAGACCGAGGTGGCTCGCCACAGTTCGCAAAAGCAGTCCTCCCCCAGTCGCTCGCGCACGATGTAGCACTCGTTGATAACAGTCCGCGCTTGCATGCCCTACCTCGATGCATCGGGCGAGGCAGGCCCCCGGAAAGGAGGAGGCCGCTCCATCGGGGCCAGGCCCCGATGGGCCTAGACCTCTATTCTCACGACGTTCGGCTTGATCTCGTTTTTGGCAAAGTCCCCACGCTCGAGCAGGATATCCGGAATCGACTCGTTGAGACGCTTGGTCATGTCGAGGAATTTGCCTCTGATGTTATTGGCCTGGAGGGCGACGTCCCTGACTTCAGCGCTCGGCATCGGGCGCTGTGGCTCGATGAGGCTGGAAACCTCGTCAAGAACGTTGAGAACCGTCCGGTTGAGGGGGTCCATCTGGTCCTTGGACTTGTCGAGATGCTTCCCGAGACTGTTGACGTCGGACACCGTCAAAGGGTACATGCGGTAACCCTCTTCAGGATCGCGATAGCATAGGGAAAGAAGGCCGTAGATGATGACAAGGGCCTTCGGGTAGATCCCGCCCGGCTTCCACTTCGTGAGCATGGAAAAGCACTCCCGAAGCATGTACGTGTTGGGCTGGATGCTGCCGAAGAACTTCGCCGGATCGCGATCGCCGACGAGGGCATCGACGATGTAGTGGTTGCCCGATTCGATAAGGCGGAAATAGATCGGGTAATTGTCTGAGAGGATGCCCACTTTGTTGATGAGATAGTGCGAAAAGGCGATCCCCGCGAAGACGCTGTACTCGTCACTGGCTGAGACGATGTCGTTGATGTAGCCCAGGGCAAGGGCGTCGATCTCGGCGCCGGACCACTGTGGCCAGGGTTGACCGGGCATGGATGTACTCCTCTTTGTAAAAGCACGAGCCCGCCCCGAGGGACGGGCTCGTAAGGCTTATGCCTTGGCGCCTTCCGCCTCGGCGAGGGGAACGCGTTTGCGAGGTTGGACATCCTTGTCCAGATTCGGCTCCGGCCGGAGGAGCACCTCGGGGATGACATCGACGAGACGCTTCGTGCTATCGAAGAAGTTGTTGCGGATATTGTGCGCATGCACCGCGAGATCTTCCATATCCTCATCCACGTTCTGACCCTCGAGGGACGACAGCTTGTCGAGGATGTCGAGGATGGAGCGGTTCAGGAGATCGTCCTGGCCCTTTTCCTCGTTGAGATGCTTGCCGAGGGCGTTCACGTCCGCGACGGAGGGAGGATAGATGCGATAGCCGTCGAGGGGCGAGTTGTAGGTCGCCTGATAGACGCCGAGAATGATACCCAGAGTTTTTGGATATATCTCGCCCTTGCGGTACTTGGTGAGGATCGAGAAACAGGTCGCGACGATGAAATAGTTCGGCTGAATCGAACTCATGAAGAGGAAGGGGTCGCGGGTCCCGAGGAGGGCATCGATGACGTGATGGTTGCGAACCGTCAGGATGTTGAGGAAAACGGGGTAGTTGCCGTTCGTTATGCCCGTGAAGTTGAGGTAGCTCGCGTAGGTGATGGCTGCCTCAACGGCCTCCGGGCTGCGGGTTCCAAGGACACCCTTAAGGAGGCTGTATTCGATGCGCTGAACCTCATTTTCGGTCCAGTCCTGTTTCTTTTCGAAAAGCTCTTCCATTGCTGGCTCCTTTCCTCGACCTTAGTCCACGTACAACATGCGCGGAGCCGTCTCTTTCGCGACGTAGTCCGACTTGACGAGAAGGACCTGCGGAATGATGTCTTCCATCTTCTTCCGCTTGTCGAAGTAGAAGGTCCTGATGTTATTCGCCTGGCGCGCCATCTGCTCTTTGTCCGGATTCTGGGAGGTTCCGGCGAGTGAGCCGAGACGATCGAGGATGTCGAGGATGGTCCGGTTGTTCGGATCGTCCTGTCCGGTTTCCTTGTTGAGGTGCTTGCCGAGGTTGTTCACGTCGTTGATGGATACGGCATAGATCTTATACCCGTCCTTTGCCGAGGCGAAGCAGCCCTGGAGCATGCCGAGCACCACCGAAAGCGTTACGGGGTAGATGCCGCCCGGGTGCCAGTTCGTGAGGAGCTTGAAGGCGGTGAAGGAGAGATAGCTGTTCGGCTGGATGGCGGACAAGAGAAGGAAGGGATCCTTCTTGGCGACCATCGTGTCGATGACCCAATGGTTCTCCACTTCAAGAAGCTTGAGAAACAACGGGTAGTTGTCGTTGTTTAGCCCCGAAAGGCTGAGAAAGCGGGCGAAGCTGACCGAACCCTCGACAGCCTCCTCCGTCCGGGACCCGAGCATGTTCTGCACGATCCCGAGCTCTACCTGCATGATCGTTTCTTTCGACCAGGTCCTCTCGATGACCCGCTCGGTCTGTTTATCCATCGTGACCTCCGATGTCTCGTTACGCTGAAATCAAATCATTGGCAAGAAAAGTGTAGGTTGGCCCCTAGCAGCCGTCAAGGGCGCTTCCGCCCCCCCGCTCACTTTTTACCTTTATGCATGGCGACAAAACTTGCGCCGAACATCGAATAATCCTCCTCGTTGCTCGTGCTCACGGTCTCCGAGGCAGGTTTGAACATCTTACGGAAATAGTCGTTCACGTAGTTACGCCTCGCGACGATGTTGGAGACAAGGGTCGTCGTCATTCCGACGGGATCGTCGCTCCAACCTTCCACGAGGCGTTTCGCTATCCGCGCGAGAGCCTCCTCGGGTATGGACATTAACGAGGATAGCCTGGCTTCGAAGGTCTCCAGGGGGATGCCGGTAAAGTTCTCCGGCCTGAGCAGGGTGAGGAATCGGGTTTTCTCGGTCCTGTGCCAGCCGAACTTGTCCGGGTTGCCTGTGATCTTCATCTGCGTTGCGGTAAAATCCGCCTTGTCGAAATCGATCGCGACGAGGAAGGGCTTCGTCGCCTTGTTGTGGATTACGAGATAGTTGTTGGGATTGCGATCCTCGTCGAAGGAAACCCAGCGATTGACGAGGTCAGCGCGAAGCCAATTGATGAAGGGTTCGTCAAGATAATCGTAGGAAGATATCTGCATCGCATGGCGCACGACCTTGGTGGCCCGCCAATACTTGCCGTCGATCTTGAACACGGTCGTCGGGGCGGAGAGCGTGCCGACAAAATGATCCAGAAGATAGGAAAGCGTGCAGATGCGATGGTAGAGGATTTCCTTCGGATCGACGGCGGGTTTGAGGATCCATGGATGCCCATCCTCGTCGACGGCGCCGAAATAGCCCTTGACCTGGGCGTTGAACGGAACCGCATCTTGCGATTCCGAGAGCTCGACCTTCAGTCGCTCCAGACGATCGAAGACTTCTTCGGCGCCGAGCCGAAGGTAGAAGTAGTCGGTGATGTCATCATCGCCGATTTCCGCGGCGAGTCGCTCGCGCTCATCCATAATTGTAAACCTCCGGCTTTTCGTTCGCGGCCAGCCGAACCACGAGTTCCCCGCCTTCCAGCGTGAAATAGGGGGCGCGGCTCCCGGAGCCCGAATAGATGATATGATGATTTTTCATGCCGATGACATTGAGCCAGACGCCGATGCGGTTTCCGTCCGACCAGAGAGGATTGTGGCCGACGATAAAGGGAGTTTGCTCGTCCAATCCGAGTTGATTGAGCACGAGACGGAGGTCCTTCTCGCCGTATTCCTTGGGGCTCGGAGTGCCGTGGAACTCGTTCACCCTATTCCACATTAACTGGTGGTATTTCTCGGGATAGCGCTTGATGTCGATGAGTTCCTCCCTGACGAGGCCGCCCCTGGTGGGGCCGGCGTGCGTGATCACGAAACCAGGACCGATGATGAACATGGGCAAGGCGTCGAAAAAGCGCTGGACGGCCGCTACGTAGTCCGCACCTTCGCGCGCGAGCAAGGCGTTCTTGAACTCGAGGCCTTGGGCGATGCCGCTCTTGCGGAGGCGTTCGTCGAAGGTGTCGTGGTTACCCCGTACGTAATAGACCGCCTTCGGATGTTCGGCGATCAACCTGAGGATGTACTCGAGGATTTCGACGGAATTGGCCATTTCCTTCATGTGGCCGGTCCTGTCGTCGTGGACAGAATCGCCGACGAAGACAAGGGCCGCCCTCCCCTCTTCGAAATCCTCGCGGTTCCTGCCATGGTCGATGATGGCGATGAGATTCTCGAGGTTCGCATGGAGATCGCCGATGATGATCGGTCGAAGCGCAGGGGGGAACTCGATGAGGCCGCCAGGTTGACCTTTCGAATCGAGCAAGCGCCCCGGCCAAGCGCCGCAGACCTCGATGGCGCGATCCACGAGGGCGACGCCGAGGGGTGCTGGCGCCGAGAGAGCCACAGCCACGGTGCCTTCCGCCGTTTCGGTAAGCGCCCCGGTCAATTTGTCAAAAGGCCCCTTTCGGGCCATAATCGCCTCCTCTTGGGTCCCCTCCCCCTTCGGAGGCGGGAGCCTCATCTTTTCTTCGTCTTTCCTGGCTGCGGCTTTGTCGCAGCGCCCTTGTTCGGATTGGCGGCGCTTGCCTTGCCCGGCTTCGCCCCCGATCGGACGGCGGTCTTGTCGCCGACCTTGGAGCCGACCGGCTGCTGCGATCCGCCAGGCCGCTTAGCCTTTGATGATCCGGACGAAGCGGGTTTGGACGCTTCCTCGACAGGCTTCGGCGCTTCACCCTTCAGCCCCGCGAGGCCGGCTGCTGAAGCCTTTGGAGGCGAAGTCGTAATCACAGGCTGGGCGGGCTTTTCCGAAGCCACAGTGTTTCCGGCAGTCTCCGGAATAAACTCCGCATTTTCCTTTACGAAACGGCCCGACTTGTCGCGTTTGCGCTCCCGACGCTTGGTTACGAGATCGGCGAAGTCATCTTCGGGGGATACGCCATTGCGATCGGCGACGCGCGCGAGCAGTGGCTCAGGAATGGCGTCGACCATCTCCCTCGTCCGGTCGAAATAGGCGAAGCGGACATTGAAGGCGTGTTTCGAAAGAACGCTTTTGTCGGGTTCGCCGTAATACTCGCCAAGCCTCGTGATCCTGTCAAGGATTTCGAGGATGAGCCTGTTTTGCGCATTTTCCTGAGGCTGATCCTTCAACAGGAATTTACCCAGGGCGTTGATGTCCATTATGGACAGCTTGCGGATGCGGTAGCCGTCATCGGGATCGAAGTAGGCGTTCTGGATGATGCCGAGCAGGGTCTCGAGGGCGCGAGGGTAGAGCTCCTCGGGATGGCGGGAAAAGAGGGTCTGGAACGCGGCCTCAATGAGCTCGGAATCCGGCCTGATGGTCGAAAAGAGAAGCCTCGGCTCCCTGTCGTGGAGCATCTCGTCGATGACCCAGGGATTGTTGGTCATCACGAGTCTGAGGAAGAGCCAGTAATTTTCGGAATTGAGGCCGGCGAGGCTCAGATAGCGGGCGAAGGCGACGGAGCACTCGACTTGGGTCTGGGTGATGCAGGAAAAGAGAGCCTCACGCACGTATTGCGCGTGATCCTTGATGAGGCGGCGATCGTTTTCGGCTATCGCTGAACCGCTTCGTGAAGCCATCGTAGCTCTACCCGATCCAATATCGGCTGGAATCGGGCCGCTATTGAGGCTCTTGTCTTCGGCTGCCACGAGTTGAAGTATCGCGAAGGCGAGTCGGGCCCGCAACAGAGCGGTCGGGCCCCCTGTCGCGGGGGCCGATACTTATCGCTTGATCTCCGAAAGCTTGACCGGACGAACCTGCGTATCCTCGCCTTCGATCTTGCGGAACTCCTCGAGGATTTCGCGACCGCGCCGCGAGAGCTTTTGCGGCATGTTCACGACGACCTTGAGGTAAAGATCGCCCCTTCGCCCATTCTGGCTCGGCACGCCTTCTCCCCTCACCCTGAGAAGAGTGGCGTTCTGGGTTCCAGCGGGAATGGTTACCGCGACCTTCTTGTGATCGATGGTCTCGAGGGTCACCTCTCCACCGAGACTCGCCATCGCGAGGCCGACAGGAAGAGCGCAATACAGATCATTTCCGTCGCGCTCGAAATACTCGTGCGGCCGGACATGGATGAAGACATAGAGGTCGCCGGCGGGACCGCCGTTCGCGGCGGAATCGCCTTGATTGGGGATGCCGACGCGTTTCCCGTCCTCGACGCCCGGTGGAATGGTCACGCGGATCTTCTGCTTCTTTTTTGCCAGACCCGACCCCCCGCAATCGCGACAGGGGTGTTCGATCACCGCTCCTTCGCCGCGGCAGGTCGGACAGGGCTGGGCTATCGAGAAAAATCCTGAAGACCGGCGAACCTGCCCCGAGCCCTGGCAGGTCGGACAGACGCGACGCCCGGAACCGTCGGCCGAACCCGAGCCCTTGCAGGTCTTACAGGTATCGTGTCGTGAGTAGGTGATGTCGATCTCGGTGCCGAAGACGGCATCCTCGAAAGAGAGCTCGAGGTCGTAGCGGAGATTCGAGCCGCGTTGAACCCGTTCGCCTCCGCCCCCGCGTCGCCCTCCTCCGCCGAAGAAGGAGTCGAAGATGTTGGAGAAGTCGCCGAAACCCCCGAAGATGTCCTCGAAGTCGCGGAAGACGCCGGAGAAATCGTGGGCGCCCTGGCCGCCGCCCATGCCTTCGACGCCGGCGAAGCCGAAGCGGTCGTAGGCCTGGCGCTTTTCGTCGTCGCCGAGCACCTCGTAGGCTTCGGTGGCTTCCTTGAATTTCTCCTCGGAAGCCTTGTCACCTGGGTTCTTGTCCGGATGGTACTGAATCGCGAGACGGCGATAGGCTTTCTTGATGTCGTCCTTGGAAGCGCCCTTTTCGACGCCGAGGACCTCATAATAATCACGCTTGGCCAAGGGATACTCCAGGATTCACCGCGGTGAGCAGGGTGGGAAAGAAGGGTGAGGGCACGGAGGCCGGCTGCAAAAAGCCAAGGGAAAGAATTCCCTCAATCTTCACTGCCGATCCTCCGTGTTCACCGTCTGCCATCGGTTGCCTCGCGGTCACCGATAGGGATTACTTCTTCTCTTCCTCGTCGACGACGCGGTAGTCGACATCGTCGGCGCTCCCGGCCTTGGCGCCGGAGGGGCCTTCCGAACCGCCCTGTCCGGGCTCGTAGGGCTTCGAACCGAAGGGACCCTGCTGTCCGCCGGCGCCCTGATCGCCGCCTGGCTGACCCGAACCCTGGGTGTTCTTGTACATCTCCTCGGCGAGCTTATAGGAAGCCTGCTTGAGGGTTTCGGTCTTCTGCTTGATCAGCTCGACATCGGTACCGTCCATCACCTTGCGGAGATCGGCGATGGCGGCCTCAATGGCTGCCTTGTCGGCGGCGGAGATCTTGTCGCCATAGTCCTTCAGGGACTTCTCGGTCTGGTAGGCCAGACCGTCGGCCTCGTTGTGGGCCTCAGCCCTCTCCTTCTCCCGCTTGTCCTCGGCCGCGTGGGCCTCGGCTTCCTTGACCATGCGATCTATCTCGCTGTCGTTGAGGCCGCTCGAAGCCTCGATGCGGATCTTCTGCTCCTTGCCGGTGCCGAGATCCTTGGCCGATACATGGACGATTCCGTTGGCGTCGATGTCGAAGGTGACCTCGATCTGGGGCACGCCCCGCGGAGCCGGCGGGATGCCGACGAGATCGAAGCGGCCGAGAGTGCGGTTCTGCGTGGCCATTTCGCGCTCGCCCTGGAGGACGTGGATGGAAACGGCAGTCTGGCCGTCGGCGGCCGTCGAGAAGATCTGGCTCTTGCGGCAGGGGATGGTGGTGTTGCGCTGGATGAGGCGGGTGAACACCCCTCCGAGGGTCTCGATGCCGAGGGAGAGGGGCGTGACGTCGAGGAGGAGGACGTCGTGCACATCGCCGCCGAGGATGCCGCCCTGGATGGCGGCGCCGACGGCGACGGCTTCGTCGGGGTTGACGCCCTTCGAGGGCTCTTTGCCAAAGAGATCCTTGACGATCTGCTGGACCTTGGGGATGCGGGTGGAGCCGCCGACGAGAATCACCTCATCGATCTGCGCCGCGGTGAGACCGGCGTCGGCGAGGGCCTTGGTGCAGGGGGTCTTCGAGCGCTCGAGGAGGTCGTCGATCATGCGCTCGAAGGTAGAGCGCGTGAGGGTCTTCTGGAGGTGCTTGGGGCCGCTCGCGTCGGCGGTGATGAAGGGGAGGTTGACCTCGGCCTGCTGGACGTTGGAAAGCTCGATCTTGACCTTCTCGGCCGCGTCCTTGAGGCGCTGGAGGGCCATCCGGTCCTGGGAGAGATCGATGCCCGTGTCCTTCTTGAACTCGGCCACGAGCCATTCCATGACGCGGCGGTCGAAGTCGTCGCCTCCGAGATGGGTGTCGCCGTTGGTCGACTTGACCTCGAAGACGCCCTCACCGAGCTCGAGGATGGAAATATCGAAGGTGCCGCCGCCGAGATCGTAGACGGCGATGGTTTTTTCCTTCTTCTGATCCTTGTTGAAACCGTAGGCGAGGGATGCGGCCGTCGGCTCGTTGATGATGCGCTTGACCTCGAGACCTGCGATCTTGCCGGCGTCCTTGGTCGCCTGTCGCTGTGCGTCGTTGAAGTATGCGGGCACCGTGATGACGGCTTCCGAAACCGTTTCGCCGAGATAGTCCTCGGCGGTCTTCTTCATCTTCTGGAGGATAAAGGCGGAGATTTCCTGGGGGCTGTAGGATTTGCCGGAAGCGTCGACCCGGACGTCGGCCCCGTTATCGACCACGTGGTAGGGCACGAGCTTGGTCTCGTCGCCCACCTCGGCGTACTTGCGCCCCATGAAGCGCTTGATCGAATAGACGGTGTTCTCGGGGTTGGTGATCATCTGGTTCTTCGCCGGGGCGCCGACGACGCGCTCGCCCTTGGAGGTGAAGCCCACGATCGAGGGAGTCGTGCGGCCGCCCTCCGAGTTGGCGATGACGACCGGCTCCCCGCCTTCCATGACCGCTACGCAGCTGTTGGTCGTTCCGAGATCGATTCCAATGATCCTACCCATATTCAAGCTCCTTGAAGCGCTTTCATGTAGAAGGGGCCGCGTCCCGTGGCGCCCGCTTCAGACTTTCAGCAAAAATACTCAAATCGTTCCGCATACGGAAAGTGAAAGACGGACGAGGAGTCCGCCGAAGGGCTGGCAGCCCCGAAAATTACGTACCCGAGCCGGAAGCGGCCGCGCCTTCGTCCTGAACCGTCGCTTCGCTTGCCTTCGTAGCCGACGCATTGTTCGACGAAGGGGTCGGCGCGGGCATTCGAACCCTGACCTTGGCGCTTCGCACCACGCGATCATGGAGCCGGTAGCCCGGGAGGAATTCCAGCGCGACCTCGGGCTCCTCGACCTCGCCCATTTCGCTCGCGACCGCCTCGTGGACATGGGGATCGAAGGGTTTCCCGGTCGATTCATAGCGGGCGAGGCCGTATTTGCTCTCGAGAACCGAGGCGATCTGCCTGCGAATGATGATTATTCCGTCGTGGAGGGTCTGGTAATCCTGCGCGTGCTCGGCGCTGGCGATGGCCCGATCGAAATCGTCGAGAAGGGGCACCAGATCGGAAAGCAGGCCGAAATTGGCGTATTTCTGCTGCTCCTCGCGCTCTCGGAACATACGCTTCCGGAAATTCTCGTAGTCGGCGAGGCTGCGGAGATACTGGTCCTTCAACGAGGATGCCTCTTCGCCAAGTCGATTGACCTGGGCTTCGAGCTCTTTGACGCGGCTCTGGAGCGCTTCATTTTCGACTCCAGTCCCCGTAGGACCTGCTTCCGTGAGACCTGCCTCGCCTTCCGATTGAGGCCGGCTCTCGGCTTCGGAGGCTTTTGCCTGGGTCGCGGATTCGCCATTCCCCGAATGAGCGGGGCGTTCATGATGCTTATTCGACATCCATTCCACCTGGAATTGCCCCGGCCGCTTGGAATTGGGCAGAGCGTGAGTGAGGTATGCGTAAAGTAATGAGGCTATCGCCCGCGAGTCAACACGGAACGGCGGGACGACCCAAACTTGACTTTGCTCGAGGGGGGACTAAGCTTGAATGAGGGATTCGGGAGGTAATCCCGACCGGCTACAGCAGGTCGAGTCCCAGAGTGATCGCTACCGGATTTTTCGGAGGTTCCAGTGCAGTTCCAGAGACCCGCGCTCGCCGCGGAGCAACGCCAAAAGCTTAGCCCTCAAATGATACAGTCCATAAAGCTGATGGCCTTGCCGATCCAGGAACTGAAGGAACAAATACAGGAAGAGATCGAAACGAATCCCGCCCTCGAAGTGCTCGAGGATCGATCGACCATCTCCCTCGAAAGCATGCCGGAAGGAGGGGATTCGGCCTCCGAGAGGGAGGAATTCTTCGAAAACGCCTCCGATCCTGGCTTCGCGTCCCGTTCGCGTTCGGATGACGATTCGAAACGCATGTTCCTCGAGGGCACGATAGCGCGGGCGGAGACGCTGCAGGATCACCTTCTCTCACAGCTTAGGATCCAGAGGTTGACCGCGCGGCAGCGCGATGTCGGCGAGGCCCTCATCCAAAACCTCGACGACGACGGTTTTCATAAAGAGAGCCCGAAGAACCTCTTCCCCCGGGGCGAGACCTCGACCATGACGGAAATGATGGCCCTGATCCAGGGTTTTGAGCCGGCGGGAAGCTGCACGGCGAATTTTCGTGAGAGCCTCCTCGTGCAGGCCCTCCTCGACCCGGATGCGCCTTCGGCCGCCTTGGCCATCCTCAAGGACCATATCGACTTGCTGGAAAAGGGCCGGCATTCGGAGATACAGAAGAGGCTCAAGTTAAGCGAGGAGGAACTGAAGGAGTCCCTGACCTTCATCAAAGGTCTCTCGCCCTTCCCGGGAAGAGCCTATTCCACAGAAGAGCCCCGCTACGTCATTCCCGATATCCTCGTCAAGCTTAAGGAAGGCGACTTCGTCATCATCCTCAACGACGAGGAGATACCCGTGCTCGGCATCGACCCCTTTTTCGACCGGCTGGCCGGAGAGAAAAAGGGCGATAGGGCGACGGCCTCGTACGTCAAAGACAATATCCGGCGAGCCAAATTCTTCATCCGAAGCATCCATCAGCGCAACCAGACCCTTCTCAAAGTGGCCCAAAAAGTGGTCGAGTGCCAACGCCCCTTTTTCATCGGCGGGCCGAAGCATCTCGCCCCGCTAACCTTGCGCGACGTCGCCCAGGAGATCGGCGTGCATGAAACGACGGTATCGCGCATAGCCCACTCAAAGTACATGCAGACCGATTGGGGTATCTTCGAGTTCAGGTATTTCTTCTCGAACTCCATCTCGGGCGCGGGTTCGACCGGATCGCGCTATTCAAAGGAGGGGGTCAAACAGATCATCAAGGAGATAATCGAGAAGGAGGAGGCGACCCTCTCCGATCGCGACATCGTCGACGCCCTCGCGGCAAAGGGCATTCCCCTCGCCCGCCGCACGGTCGCGAAATATCGACAGGAGCTGGATCTCGATTCTTCCTTCGGCCGCAAACGCAATTCCTGAACATGCGGAACCGGCGCCCGCACAAAGCGCCGGGGCCGGCCGACAAGGGCCGGTACTGCAAGAGGAGGTGCTCATGACCGTCGACGTCCGTTCCGTTCACTTCGACCTCGGGGAGGTTTCGCGCGAATATCTCGACAAGAAACTCGAGCGGATCGGCTACGCAAAGGGCATGATCGTCGATCTCATTTTCGTCTTTACAAAGGAAAAGGACTTCAAAATGGAAGTGACCGCCAACTTCCGCCGCGGGGGCCATGCCCACCTCGAGGAGCACGAATTCGACGTGCATGCCGGCATCGACAAGCTGATAGACCGGCTCGAGCAGAAGCTGACCAAAGAGAAGGAAAAACTCAAGGATCACAAGGCGGGCCCCATCCCCACGATCGCCGATTGAAGCCCGTGACGGCAATCGCGGGAGGCCGCGATTGCCGGTATGCGCGTTTCGAGGTACACTCCCTCCGCGATGGATGAAAAGCAGATCACCGTCCTCGATCTCATTTCTCTCGAGCTCCGCGAGCAAAACGCCCTCAATCTCCATTGCATGGGAGGAAGGGCGGGTCTTTCGCGACCCATCGCCGTACCCGACATCAACCGCCCCGGATTGCCCCTGTCGGGCTTCTTCGAGTCCTTCGCCTGGCAGCGCCTCCATATCTTCGGGCGCGGCGAAAACGCCTACCTCCGACGCCTCGAGGAGGAGGGAAACACCGAAAGCCTCCGCAAGTTCTTCTCCTATCCGGTGCCCGCCTGCATTTTCACCCATAACCTCGCTCCAGGAAGGGCCTTTTTCGAGATAGCCGAGGCATCCGGCTGCCCGATTCTCCAAACGGATCTTCCCTCATCCGAGCTCACGAGTCGTATCCTTCGCGTGCTTTCTGACCTTTTCGCGCCGGAGACGACCGTGCACGGGGTCCTCGTCGAGGTTTACGGCATCGGCATCCTCATCACCGGCGATTCGGGAGTCGGCAAAAGCGAAACGGCCCTCGAACTCATCGAGCGCGGGCACCGTCTGGTCGCCGACGACGTCGTGCAGATCCGCTGCGTCAACGGCTCAATACTCGACGGGCAGGGAGCGAACAAGATCATCGGCCATCACATGGAGATACGCGGCCTCGGCATCATCAACATCACCACCCTCTTCGGCGTCGGAGCCATCAGAGACAAGAAACAGATCCAGCTCGTCTGTTCCCTGGAGGAATGGGATCCCGACAAGGTCTACGACCGAATCGGCGTAGAGGAAAAGACCACTGAAATCCTCGGCGTTCGCGTGCCGACCCTCGAAATACCAGTCAAGCCGGGCCGCAACATTCCCATCATCATCGAGACCGCGGCCATGAATGAGCGCTTGAAGAAAATGGGCTACCATTCGGCCAAAGAATTCAACCACAACATTCTCCGATGGCTCGAAAGCGAAAGCGCGAGGGCCGTCTACTTCAACCGCGACGACTACGTTTAATCTACGGGAGACGAGATGACCGAGCGCAGCGTGACGATCAGCAACAGGGCGGGAATTCATGCCCGCCCATCGGCCCTCATCGTCCAGACGGCAAGCAAATTCCCCTGCAAGATTTGGCTGGAAAAAGGCTCCGACCGCATCAACGCCAAGTCGATCATGGGCATCATGACGCTCGGGGCGAGTTTCGGCACGGTGATCAGGATCCTCACGGACGGCACTGACGAGGAAGCGGCCGCCGAAGCGATCCACCACCTCTTCGAAACTCGCTTCGAGGAGGAATGAAACCGCCCGAAGCCGCGCGCGACGCGGCTTCGCAGGGGAACGGATCGGCGAGGAGCCCCTTGCCGGACATCCTCTCGGTTTTCCTCATCTACGTCGTATCGGGGACGGGACTCATTCTGGTCGCGGGATTCGTGATCAGGTCTTCGGCCGCATCGCTTGAAATCGCTCCACCCTTCCTCCTCCTCGGCGTCCTCCCCGTCGCGACCCTAGTCATCCTCGCGATCCAGGGCCGCCAGCTCCTACGCAGCCTCGGGCTCAAACGCTATGGAGCGCGGCTCAAACTCAAGCTTGCCGCCGTCTTTCTCGGGTTCATCGTCGTCACGAGCCTTCCCCAGGCTTGGTTCGTCCTGAGGCTCGTCGACCTCGCCTCCGGCCTTCAATCGTCGACCAGGGCAGCAGCCAGTATCGACGCGGGCGTCACCCTCATCCGCGAATGGCAGGAAGCCTCGATCGCCCGCCTCGCATCGATATCGAACAGGCTCCTTCCCGCCCTCCTGGATGCCAGGACCCGCCCCGAGACCATCCTACCATTGCTCCAGCGCTCCGACCCGGCCATCGATTCCTTCGAGCTATTCGGGCCTGGAGCCGCCAGACAGTCTTTCGGATCCTCGTATCTCGCCGCGGCGCCCCAATCAGGAACCTCGGGTCCGCTTCCGCCGGAAACCAGAGCCGGAGTGAGCAGGCTGCGCTACGCGATCGACCGAAACGGAACCGTCGCCGTCATCAGTCTCCGCATGCCTCCGGATTTCGAATCGGCGACGACCTCGATCGCGGAAGGAAGGGATGCAATCGCGAGGCTCGTCGACTCCTCGACGCGTTGGCCCTCCTTCATGGCCATCGTGTATGCGCTTTTCGTCCTACCCCTCCTCCTCCTCGCCCTCCTTCTCGGCATTGCTAGCGCTGATTTCATCGTCCAGCCCTTGGCGAGCCTCGAAAACGCGACGAGGAGGATAGCGGCCGGCGATTCATCGATCCGGCTCCTCGCCAAGCCGGGGGACGAACGAGGGTGGCTCATCTCTTCATTTAATCGGATGCTCGACGAACTGGAAAAGGGACGGAAAGGCGAACTCATCCAGGAACGCATTGACGCATGGAAGGATCTCGCCCAAAGACTTGCCCACGAGCTCAAGAATCCCCTTACGCCGATCAGGCTCGCCTCGGAGCGTCTCCTGCGCGCCGCCCGCAATGACCCGGAAAAGGCCCGCGCGATCACCGAATCGACCAGCCTTGCGATCATCGCCGAGGTCGACGCGATGGACGCCCTCTTGAGCGACTTCCGCGAATTCGCCCGCCTGCCTTCGCCGCAGATGGATTGGATCCTCCTCGAAGAGCTCGTCGAGGAGTCTGTGGCCGTGTATCGCCAGTCCTATCCCGAGGTCGAATTCCTCATCGCTGCCCTTCCCGAGGGCCTCAGGCTGAACGTGGACAGGGCGATGGTCAAGCGAGCCCTCGGAAACCTCATCGCCAACGCCGTCGAGGCGATGGAAGGAAGGGGACGCATAGGCATTTCGGCCGATCTTGTAAAGGCGGGGGACTCGGGCTATTGTAGGCTTCGCTTGAGCGATTCGGGGAAAGGAATATCCGGGGAAATCGGGGATAGGGTCTTCCTTCCCTATTTCACGACAAAAGAAAAGGGAACGGGCCTCGGACTATCGATAGTCGAGCGAATAATACACGACCATGGGGGTCGCATCCGCTTCGAATCCGCCGAGGGTTTCGGGACGGTATTTTGGCTCGACCTGCCCGTCGAGCGATAAACGAAGTAAAGCAGAGCGCTAGGAGATAGCAGGTTGCCGTCCATACTGGTCATTGATGACGAGCCGGGCATCAGGACGACCGTCCGCGACATCCTCGAAGACGAACGCTATGTCGTCACCGTCGCAGAAGACGCGGTCGTGGGCCTCGACCTCATGGAAAAGCTATCTCCCGATCTCGTGCTTCTCGACGTCTGGCTGCCCCGGATGGGCGGCATTGAGGCCCTCGAGGAGATTAAGAAACGCCGCCCCGAGCTCGAAGTCGTCGTCATTTCAGGCCACGCCACCATCGATATGGCGGTCCGCACCCTCAAGCTCGGCGCCTTCGACTTCATCGAAAAGCCCCTCTCCATCGACCGACTTCTCGCGACCTGTCGCAACGCCCTGGCCCTGGCAGGACTCCGCAAGGAAAACCGCCGCCTCCGCAATGTTGCCGGCGAGGAGGAGGAGTTCATCGGCGAGTCCATCGCCGCGAAATCGGTGCGCGAACTCATAGGCCAGGCGGCGGTCTCCGACGCGCGGGTTCTCATCACCGGCGAAAACGGCTCGGGAAAGGAACTCGCCGCCCGACTCATCCATCGGCTTTCGCGGCGAGCCGACAGGCCATTTATCGCCGTCAATTGCGCCGCCATTCCCGAAAATCTCATCGAAAGCGAGCTTTTCGGCCACGAAAGGGGAGCCTTCACCGACGCGCACACGCGACGCCGAGGCCGTTTCGAATCTGCCGACGGCGGCACCCTCTTCCTCGACGAGGTCGCCGATCTCTCGCCATCGGCCCAGGCCAAGCTCCTTCGCGTGCTTCAGGAAATGCGTTTCGAGCGACTCGGGGGGGAACAATCGATCGATGTCGACGTCAGGGTTCTCGCAGCGACCAACAAAGATATCAAGGCCGAAATAGCCTCAGGCCGCTTTCGCGAGGATCTCTATTTCCGTCTCGCCGTCGTGCCGATACGCATGCCCGCACTCGGTGAAAGACCTTCGGATATCGAAATCCTCGTGAAGACCTTCATAGGCAAGGACAGATCGTTTTCCGACGAGGCGATCACCGTTTTGTCGGCGCGACCCTGGCCCGGCAACGTACGAGAACTTCGGAACGCCGTGGAGCGCCTGCGCGTCCTTTGCGACGACGAACCCATCGGCGTGGAAGCCGTGACGAGCATACTCGGCGCTCCCCCTACTCGGGCGGCCGATCCGACATCGGACATTCCCGATCGCTATCTCGACCTCGGTCTTTCGGATGCGAAAGAGTTGTTCGAACGAGACTATCTTGCTTGGAAACTCAGGGAATCCGGCTATAATGTGTCGAAGACAGCCGAAGTCATAGGAGTCTACCCGAGCGGACTCCACGCCAGAATCAAAAAGCTGGGGATTGAGATGGAAAAATGAAGACTCTGACCCTGCGCCAGACCGAAGTTCTCTGCAGTATTTCGGACTTCGTCGAAGAGCACGGCTACCCTCCGACGATCCGCGAGCTTGCCGATCGCTTCGGCATCTCGATCAAGGGCGCCTACGACCATATCAAGGCGCTCGAGCGCAAAGGACAGCTCAGGCTCGGCGACAACAGGTCGAGGGCTATCGAGATCATCCCCCAAGCGCCCGGCGATTCGAGAAAATCGGAAGTGCCCCTCCTCGGCTCGGTCGCGGCGGGCCGTCCGCTTTTCGCCGACGAGAATTTCGAGGGGTCCGTCGAGGTTCCGAAGGAAATGACGAGATCCGGAAGTTGCTTCGCCCTCAGAGTAAAGGGCGACAGCATGAAGGACGCGGGAATCTACGACGAGGATCTCGCCATCATCGAGGAGCGGCCGACGGCGGACAACGGCGAGATCGTGGTCGCAATGATCGACGATGCGGTCACCCTCAAGCGTTTCTATCGCGAGAACAACCGAGTCAAATTGGTAGCGGAAAACCCCGCCTATTCGCCCATCTACACCCAGGACGTCCGCATAATCGGCCGACTGCGCGGCATCATCCGCAGCTATTGAGCCGAGCCCTGTCCGGAGCCCTAGAGTAGTAGCCATCATGAAGATAGAACCCGTTTACATCCTGGCCGGGCCGGATGCCGGAAGGCGGACGGCCTTCGTGGAAACGATCCGCAAGGAATTCGCCGCTGCAACCGGTGGGGCTCCGGAGGAGCACAGGCTCTACGCCCAAGAGACGCCCGTGGTTGAGCTTCTCTCCCTCGCCATGAACGGGTCGCTCTTTTCGTCTGCCCGCCTCATCGAGTACAGAGACGCCGATCTGGCAAAGACCAAGGCCGAGGTCGGCAGTTTGCTCGACTACATCAGGCGCCCGCCCAAGGACGTCGTCCTTCTCTTGGTCACTTCGGCCTTCGGCCTCGAGAAGGCGATCGAGGACGCAGTCGGCAAGGATGCCAAGAAGACCTTCTGGGAGCTCTTTGAAAACGAAAAACCACAGTGGTTGACGAGACGCCTCGCCGAGTCGGGCATTTCGATCGACGAGGAGGGGGTGGAAACCCTCCTCGAGCTCGTCGAGAACGACACGGCCTCCCTCGACGCGGCCTGCGCCCGATTGGCCGTGCTCTTCCCCGAGGGGACGAGGCTCGGCGCCGAGGATATCGACGGAGCAATCGCACGCAACAGACGCGAGGACGCATTCAGCCTCTTCGCGCGAATGGCGGCAGACGAGCCAATCTGGGCCTTCGAATGCCTCGAAACGGTCCTCGCCGACCGACAGGGCGGGGCTGTTCCCCTCATCGCCGCCCTGGCCTGGAGCTGGAAGAGGCTCCTCCGTTTGCATGTCCTCATGGAGGGCGGCGAGGGTTTCGAGGGGGCCTGCATCAAGTCGGGAATCAGGGCGAAGAGCCTCCAGGCGACCCATCGCGAAGCGCTTCGCCGCTACGATCACCGCGCATGCGAGCGAGTCCTTTGCCTCCTCAACGACTTCGACGCGAGGGCACGGGGCGGCGGCGCCCAGCTCGAAGCCGGCCTTCTCCAGCTCCTCGTCTGGGGCATCGTCGTACGCAAGGGCGAGCTGGCCCTCGACACCTCGTATCTGTAAGTATCCGGGCGGGCGACGAGGGACGGGGACAGCTTTTTCTATCGGGCCGTGGCGGCCTTCAATCGAGAAGGAGAAGCAGGGATTCGAGGGGGGCGATTCGAAGCCTGCCCGCGCTCTGCCGCCTTCGACCGCCTTCCTCTTCCAGCAACAGAGTCCCGCCGGAAGCGAGATCGAAGTCCTGCACCTCCGATGAAAAGTTGAGCACGACGAGGATCCTTTCCCCCGGCGAACTCCGTTCAAAGGCGAGGAGGTCGCGGCTCGAGTCGAGAAAACGTATCGAGCCCTCGCGCAGCGAAGCTTGGCCGCGTCGCAGCGCGATGAGCCGGCGATAGAGGGAGAGGATCGACGCCGGGTCGGCGAGCTGAGCTTCGACATTGCGTTCCCGCCAATCGGGATTCACGGGGAGCCAGGGCTCCGCTATCCGTCCATTTTCCCCTGCGGGACCGAAGCCCGCCCCCGGACCGGCGCTCCACTGCATCGGCGTGCGCTCGGGGTCGCGACCGAGAAAGCCCATGGGCCAGGTCTTGATGCCCAGCGGATCGCGGAGTTGCTCACGAGGGATCCGGCGGCAGCTCATACCGATCTCCTCTCCATAATAGACGAAGGGGCTGCCCCTCAGCGTCAGGAGGAGGGTCGCGGCCACCCGGGCGCGCGCCTCGGTCTCGGAATCAGTCTTGCCCCTATAGCGCCAAGCGTGGCGAGGCTTGTCATGGTTGGAAAGGACGAAGACAGGCCAGGCCCCTTCGGGAAGGGCCGCGTACCAGGTCTCCGCGGCCGTGCGGAAGCCTACGGCAGACCAGCTCGTCTCGAGGAATTCGAAATTGAAGGCGAGATGAAGCTCGTCGCCCGCTCCGTAGCAGGACGCGGCGAGGGCCGGGTCGTTGCCGTGGGTCTCCCCGATGAGGACGCGCTCGTCGCCGGCGATTTCGCGCATCTCGCGGAATATCTCATGGACCTCGGGTCTGTTCCGGTCGAATATGTGCCGCTGAAGGAGATCGGGGATGAGCTTAGGCTGGAAGGGATTCGAGCGAAACTCGGTGTCCTTGATGTAGGCCGTCGCCACGTCGAGGCGGAAACCGTCGGCGCCAAGGTCGAGCCAATGGCGCATCACCGCGTAGATTTCCTCGCGGAGGCGGGGATTGCGCCAATCGAATTCCGGCTGGAACCGCGTGAAAGTGCAGAGATAGCGTTCTCCCGTCTCGGGGTTGGGGAACCAGGCCGAACTCTGCTCGAAGGTGCAGACCCAATTGTTAGGTTTCGGCCCGGCCAGGGGTTTCCAGATGTAATAGCCGTGTTCGGGCGCTTCTTTCGAGGCCCGCGCGGCCTTGAACCAGGGATGCTCGTCTGAGCTATGGTTCAGGACGAGATCGAGGATGACGCGGAGGCCCTTTTGATGGGCGGTCGCCACGAGTTCCCGGAAGTCATCGGGAGTGCCGTACTCAGGATCGATGCCCCGGTAGTCGGAGATGTCATAACCCCAGTCCTTCTTCGGACTCGGGAAGAAGGGAGAGATCCAAAGCGCGTCCACCCCGAGATCGCGAAGGTAGTCGAGGCGTCCGATGATGCCCCGGAGGTCACCGACCCCGTCGCCGTCGGAATCGGCGAAGCTTCGGGGATAGATTTGGTAGAAGACCGCGTCCTGCCACCACCGCCTCATCGATGCTCCTTGCCGAGGCAGCCGCGCGCCTCGAAATCCCGCGACGCGTGAGTCTGACACGCAAGCCTTGTCCGCCCGTCGACGGCGACTCCGATTGCCTCGAGTCGTCCTCGTTCCGAGGCCCCCATGGGACTCAGCCTCCCCCCCTCGCCTACCTCGATGCGACAGGTGCCGCAAAGCGCCTTTCCACCGCAGTCGTGGCGGATGAAGGCCCCGGACTTCATGATCGCGACGAGGACGCTCGAGCTTATCGAAAGGGGGATGGAGAGCTGCCCGCCTCCGTCCCCAGGGGAAAAGACGAGGCTAGCCATCACTCGGCCGCCGTACTCATGTTTCGGCCCCCGGCCTTGGACTCGTAGAGCGCCTTGTCGGCCCGCTCGACGAGCTGCCTGGCAGTGGTGTCGCGCTCCGCATCGAAGGAGGCGCAACCTATGGATACGGTGACGGAAACCTTCTTGCCGTCCTGTTCGAGGACCGTGGCCGCGATGGCCCTGCGGATCCGCTCGGCGATTCCGTAGGCTATTGTCGCGTCCGCAGAGGGAAGCACGACGCAGAATTCCTCCCCTCCAAATCGGGCGGCGACGTCCTGGACACGGACCATCTTCTGCGTGGTCCGCGCGACCGACTTGATGACGAGATCGCCGAACTGATGGCCATGGGTGTCATTGAAAATCTTGAAATGATCGATGTCGAGCATGAGCACGGAAAGTCTGTCCCCGTTCCGCCGAGCGAGGTCCATCTTCTCCGCGAGAATGGTCCAGAAGTAGTGCTTCATCTTGAGCCGCGTCATCATATCCGTGGTCGTCATCTCGAAGAGGAAGGCGTTGTTGATCGCGATGGCCGCCATCACCGCGATGTCGACAAGATATTCGCGCTCGAGCGCGCTGAAGTCCCCCAGGCTTTCGATGCGCTCCCCGATCACGAGGATGCCGTTGATCGCGCCTTTCGACTTGAGCGGCACGACGAGGTCGGGGCCGAGGGAGTTCAAGGCCTCCAGGCCGTCGAGGCTCCCGAGCCTCGCCTTCACGTCCGCGAGCGAGTAGCAGCCATATTGCCGGAGAAACAACCGCATCGCCGGATGGTCGTCGGAAATCGAATAGTCGATTCCATGCATGGTCTCGAAGCCTTTATAGTTGCGATGAAGACTGAACCAAGGCGTGTCGAGGCCCTTGCGCGCGAAGAGGCCCGCCCTGAGCACGTTGAACTGCCCCATGACCGCGTAGAGGATCGACTCGATCAGCACGTTGTAGTCGAGGGTCGAGCTCAGGCTCTTCGAAACCTCGAGAAGTTGCCTAAGATCGAAAATCTGTCGTTCGAAGGATTCCCTCTCCTCGATAGTCAACGGGGATCTCGATGGATTCAAGGTTTCCTTCCTTCCGAAGCTAAATCGCCCCGCGACGTCGCCGAAGCGAGAGGAGCCGGCCTGGGATCGCCATCATTGGCTTCGCCCACGATAGAGGGAGCGATTCCCGGGTACACCGCCCCGAATCCCCTCATTATCCGGACGAAGATCACGAGGCGGTCCCGCCCTTGGGTCAAGAGCCCGAGAATCTCGCGATTGCGCGCCCCGCCTAAGGTCCTGATGTTGGTGACGAGCTCGGGACTGGGCCGCTTCGAATCCGCGACGATATCGACCACGGACTCGGCGAGCATGGCGAAATTTTTCGCCTCGTCGCGGGCGAGGTCGCGGGCGATCCCGTTGATTCCATCGACCAGCCGGGAGATGAAAGGAGAGAGGTCCTTCCCGCGCTTCATCTCATCGACATAGCGCCGAAGGGCCATAGCCGAGCTGCGCCCGGTTCCCGCGACGTTTTTCTCGAAATCTGCTATGTGGGAAGCCGATTTCTCGCATTGGTACAGGAGGTTCGCCGCGTTGTTCTGGAAGGCCTTGTTGTCGAAATAGCCCTCGACGAGGATTCGCTTGAGGGAGTCCCTGACAATGGGCTCGAAGACCCCCAGAATGAAGGTCCTCAGCACCCGCAGCGGCTTGACCCAGAGAAAGCCCGTCGAGGTCTCCCTTCGGAGATAGGAATCCATCTCTTCGTCATAGCCCTCGATCGCCACGATCTCCATGGACCCGAAAAGGGCGGCGATATCCGAACCCATGGCGGTTTCGCGTCGCTCCCTGGACACGCGATCGCGGTCCTTGTCGAATTGGGTTACGAGGCGCTGCTTGTATTCTGCGAAATGCTCTTCATGACGAAGAGGCACGACGGGGACGTAGCGGGGATCGCCCTTGATGGCCCTGGCAAGGGCGATAAGGCGGGCGGGATCGAGGGAATCGACCAGCATCTGGTCGATTTTCGAGACGAGCTTGGCGACATGCTTGCGCTTCGTGTCGTCTACTCCCGCCATCCGACGCTCCATAAGTCTTAGGAGGTTCTCCCTGAGATGGGTCTCGAATACGAAGTGCTCCAGGACGAAATGGAGGTCAAGGAGGTCGGGAAGCACCAATTCGCCCTCGACGGGCGAGAAATTCGAGCGATGCCTGGGGTTGTCGATCGAGACGCCCGGATCGAAGAGGGCGAGAAGACGCTCGAAATCGAAGCGCGAGAGATCCACGAAGGACGCGACGGCATCGAGTTCCTCGTCGATGCGACGGGGCCCGAGGCTCTCGAGCTCGGCAAGTAGAGTCCGGAAGTCGCCGCTCATTCGCTCGAGTTCGGATTCGGGATCGAGGGAATTCCCGAGGCGGTCCGTCATGCCTTCGTAGAGGAGTGACTTTCGCAATTCGAGCCCGGCCTGCGATAATCTGCATTCGATGAGAAAATCGCGGAAATGCTGGGCGATTCTCTGATCCGGGTTGGCCACCGTGGCCTTCATCAAGTCGGAAAGGGGTTTGAGTAGGCGCGCGAACTCGAGCAGGACCGCGGGAAAGCCCGGAAGGACGAGATTCTGGCGCGGGCGATACCAATCGCCCTCCTGGCCGGAAAGCGAAGCATAGACCTTGCGAAGTTCGGCCTTCCGGGCCGCCTCTTCGGGATTTCTCGAAAGCACGCGGGAGAGCAGACTTTTTACCAATGCCAAGAGAGTCATGGGACAATTCTATGTGGTCCCGGGGTACCTAGCAACCGAAATCAGGCGCTCGTTCGACCCTTCCTGCGTGGATGGACTTCCAGCCCCTCGTCCTGGCTCTCCCCAGGGCGGAACGAGAGGGTGCGGGCAGGCCCCGTCATGAGGCAGCGCTCGGCGCAGATCGGGGCCTTGAGGCGCAGGGCCAGGGCCAGGGCGTCGGAGGGCCGCACTTCCTTGGCCCGGCGCGTAAATCCATGGCGATAGACGATGCGCGCCCTCGGAGCCTCCGCGGGCGAACCGAAGAGTTCCGCCCTTTCGAGGCTCATGCCGCCTTCCCTGAAAAGCTCGGCGAGTAGATCGTGGGTCAAGAGTCGCGTGGGGGTGATGCCCTCGAGCTGGAGCAGTATGGCGCTGGCCTCGAAAGGACCAACCCTTACGCTGAGGCCCCCCTCACCCGACCCGAGGCTTTCGCGCAGATAGACGAGGGGAAGGGCATCGCCCTCTTCGACCGAAACGCCGCTCACCTGCATGGTCACATACTCTTCCATCATGTACGGAAGATAGCCCGCGAGCCTTGACTATTCACTGAAAAACAGCCCTTATTGACACCCCTCGAAGGTCAACCTACAATTTTTTAATCGCCTCGGCGGGGCGATCCGGAGGCGGGATGTCTGAATTCCTCTCAGACCCTGATTTTGAGCTCTATCGCAAACTCGTGTACGACGAGAGCGGCATCCATTTCTCCACAACCAATCGCTCAATCCTCGAAAGCCGATTGAAAGAGCGCCTCCGCGACAAGAAAATCGATAGCCTCAAGGAATATTACCAACTCATAGTGCGGGACAAGGAAGAACTCAAGACCTTCCTCGACACCGTCACCACCAATCTCACGAGATTTTTCCGCAATCAGGCCCATTTCGACGCAATTGAAAAGTTCGTAGTCCCTACCCTGCTTAAACAGAGGGCTTCCGAGCGGCGTTTGCGATTCTGGAGCGCGGGCTGCTCCACTGGTGAGGAGCCCTACACCATCGCGATGCTCCTCAAAGAGATCCTCCCCACAGGATGGTCTTTCGAAGTCATTGCATCGGACATCAGCCTCAAATCCTTGATGGTCGGAAAGGAAGGCTTCTACGCCGACGGCCGCCTCCAGGGAGTCCCCGAAAACTACCTCGGCAAGTACTTCGAAAAAAAACCGGGCGGGTATCAGATACGGGACGATCTCCGAAAGACCGTGCGATTCGATTACCATAATCTCAAGAACGATTCCGGCCTCAGGAACCTCGATGTCATCTTCTGCCGCAATGTCCTGATCTATTTCGACGAGGCTGCGCAGAAGGCCGCTGTCGAGCGGTTCTGGGACGCCACTTCCGCCCGCGGCTTCCTATTCATCGGTCACTCGGAATCCCTGTTCGGCATGAACACGAAATTCGAATTCGTGAAGACCGAATGGGCCACATTCTACAAGAAATAAGCGGAGGATATCCCCTTGTCCGAACCCGTCTCCGTGCTCGTCGTCGACGACTCGGCCCTCATGCGCAACCTCGTGTCGAGGATAATCGATACGACCCCGGGACTGCGCGTCGCCGACAAGGCGATGAACGGCATCTTCGCCCTGCAGAAAATCCCGCGCTGCAACCCCGATATCATCGTCCTCGACATCGAGATGCCCGGCATGAACGGCATCGAATTCCTCAAGGAACGGCGAAAGCTCGGTTTCGACATCCCCGTGATCATTCTTTCCTCGGTCGCGAGGAAGGGCGCCGAAGTCACTATGGAAGCCCTCGCCCTCGGGGCGGCCGACTTTATCACCAAGCCTTCGGGCTCGGTTTCGTCGGATATCCATACGGTCGCCGCCGAGTTGAGTCGCCTCCTCCTCGTCTGGGGCACCCAGTATCAGAAAACCAAGGGCAAAACGCCGCTCCAATACGATTTCGAGGCTCCGGAGCGGATGTTCGAGCCCATGCCAGCCCTTGAGGCCAAGGCCCATACAACCAAGCCCGAGCCACCGAAACCGCTTCGGCATGGCGGCCCCATCGAACTCATCGCCATCGGCATTTCGACGGGTGGACCAAACGCTTTGCGCGAGGTTTTCGCCAAAATAGACCCAGATATCAGCCAACCCTTTCTGGTAGTTCAGCACATGCCCCCGGGTTTTACCGAGGAATTCGCCAAGAGTCTCGACAGGATCTGCCCCCTAGACGTCAAGGAAGCCGCCGACGGCGATCTCGTGAAGTCAGGCCGCATCCTCATCGCTCCCGGAGACCGGCACATCGAGGTCGAAAAGAGGCCTCTTGGCGCCATCGTCAGGCTCTCGGAGGCAGCGCCGATGAATGGACACAGGCCGAGCGCCGACGTTCTCTTCGCGAGCGTGGCGAAGCACTATCAAAACAGGGCTCTTGGCGTGATCATGACAGGCATGGGCCGCGACGGGGCGAAGGAGCTGGGCAACATATTCAAGGAAGGTGGATATACCCTCGGCCAGGACGAAGCCTCGAGCGTCGTCTACGGCATGCCCAAGGTCGCTTTCGAACTCGGCCACGTCCAGAAGCAGGTGTCCTTGACGGAGATGGCGAGGGAGATCTCCGCCTTGGCTAAGGCGCACAGGAACTAGCGGAATTACATCTCCTGGACGACTTCCTTGACCTCGGGAATGGTCTTCTTGAGGTAATTTTCGACGCCCTGCTTGAGGGTGAAGGTGGACATCGGGCAGGAACCGCAGGCGCCGGTGAGACGAACGGTCACGAGACCATCGTCGCCCACGGACACGAGTTCGATATCGCCGCCATCGGCTTGAAGCGAAGGGCGAACGTCCTCGATCGCCCGGGAAACCTTTTCTTGCAGCATCGGAGTACTCCTACAAGTAATGTAGCCATCGGAGCCAGAGAGGGTCAACGCCCACGCGTCGGAGGAAAGCGGTCATGGCGAAGTGCCCGCTTTCCGTGCTAGAGTCAGCCGAATCAACCTGGAGAGGGAAATGGCCCGTACCATAGTGTTCGTCAACCAGAAAGGCGGCGTCGGCAAGACGACGACCGCCATCAACCTCGGCGCCTACCTCGCGATAGGGGGAAAGCGCACTCTCCTCGTCGACTTCGATCCCCAGGCGAACCTCACGAGCGGCGTCGGGGCTTCGGGCGGGGGCAAGGGAATCTACGAAGTGCTGAGCGGATCGCTCCGCCCCCGCGACGCCCTCATCCGCACCAAGGTCGACGGGCTTTCCCTGATCCCCTCTTCGATCGATCTCTCCGGCGCCACTGTGGAACTCGTCGATCGCGAAGACCGCAACATCTATCTCAAGCGCCTCCTCGGGGAGATCGCCGACGACTTCGACTACATCCTCATCGACTGCCCGCCCTCCCTCGGAGTACTCACCCTCAACGGCCTCATGGCGGCAGACGAGGTCCTGATTCCCCTCCAATGCGAGTACTTCGCCCTCGAGGGACTTTCGCTGATCCTCAACACGGTGAGCCTCGTGCAGAAGAGCATGAATCCTCGCTTAAAGGTCGGGGGCATCATCTTCACCATGTACGACTCGCGCACGAAACTTGCCCAGGATGTCGTCCAGCAGGTCACCGAGTACTTCAAGGATAGGGTTTTCCGCACCATCGTGCCGCGCAACGTGCGGCTCTCCGAGGCCCCTTCGCATGGCCTGCCCGTCGCCCTGTACGACCCCTCCTGCATCGGCGCCAAGAGCTACGAGGCACTCGCGAAGGAGCTGATAGCCAGGGTGGAAGGCATCGAGCAGAAGTCCTCCCGCGAAGAAGGCGTCGCCGTGCAGGGAAGCCTCTTCGCCAAGGCCAGCCAGATCGAGGCGGAGGGCCTCGCCAAGGCGAGCCGCATCGAGGCGGACGGTCGCTGATGGCCGCGCGAACCTTCGGCCTCGGCAAGGGGCTTTCCGCCCTCATCCCCGACCCCGAGCCCGTACCCATCGAAGAGCCCCCCAGGCCGGCATCCGACGCGAGGGACATGCCCGTTTCGACGCAGACGGGCGGCTTGGAGAACGCAACGGAATCCGCCTCCCCGAAGACGGGCGGCGACTCCGCCGCGTCAGGCGGCATCCTCCGCGTCCTCCTCGGCCGCATCGAACCCAATCCCGATCAGCCTCGCAAGACCTTTTCCGAAGACTCGATCGCGGAACTCGCCGACTCGATCAGGCGCAACGGCCTCATTCAGCCCATCATCGTCGAAGGACTCGGCGACGGACGCTACCGCATCGTCGCGGGCGAACGACGCTGGCGGGCCGCCCAGGTCGCCGCTCTCAAGGAAATACCCGTCATAGTGCGGTCTTTCAGCCCCGAGAAGCGCCTCGAGATCGCCCTCATCGAAAACGTTCAGCGCGAGGACCTCAACCCCGTGGAGGAGGCCGAAGCCTACCGCGGCATCATGGAACTTACCGGTTGCACCCAGGAAGAGGTGGCGGACAAGGTCGGAAAATCGCGGCCGGCAATCGCCAACGCCCTCAGGCTCCTCAAACTGGGCCCCTCACCCCTCGCCGCCCTCCGCGACGGATCGATCACCCCGGGTCACGCCAGGGCACTCCTCGCCGTGGCCGACCCCTCCGACCGCGAACTCCTCTTCGCGCGCGTGATCGCCGAGGAGCTGTCGGTGCGACAGGCAGAGGCCGCGGCCCTCGAATTCGGCGCCGGGAAGCGGCCGCGCGTCGCTGCCGCTCCTGGCGACGACGGCCACCACGGAGAGGGCCGCAGGGTCGCCGAGATCGTCGAGGCGGAGCAGCGCCTCATCGAAGCCTTCGGCACGAAGGTGAGCATCCGCGGCGATCTCCAAAAGGGCATAATTGCCATTGAATATTATTCCATGGACGACCTCGGACGGATACTCGAGGCGGCGCGGGTGGGGAGATAGAATTGGCCGAATCTACGCAGGGGTCGAATGGCGCCATCAGGATCATTCCGTACGAAAGGCGTTTCGAGAGGGACCTGATCGAAATCTGCTGGCGCACCGGCTTCATGGGCGAGAGCCTTGAAGGCTTGGGGCGCTTCGACGACAGGAAGCTCTTCGCCCTCCGTTTCGTGCTGCAATTCCCGCGAACATGGCCGGGTACCTGCTGGGTCGCGGTCATGGGAGAAAAGGGAAGCGAGCGGGCCGTCGGCTACATTGTCGGGACGGTCGACGCCAAGGCTCAGGCGCAAGCGGCCAAGTCCTTACTGGCGTGGAGATGGCGTCTCCTCCTACGCCTTTACACGGTCAGTTGGTGGCGCTATCCCGAATCGTTCAGGCAATCCCATTCCTTCGGAGGCTCGAAGGCGCGCGAAGTCTGGGCCGACCCCGAATATCGCGAGGCGGACTATCCCGCCTGCCTACACATGAATCTCCTTCCAGATTGCCAAGGCCAGGGCGCGGGTACCCGCCTCATGCGCGCCCTTCTCGACGAGCTGAAGAAACGCGGCGTCCCCGGCATCCACCTCGGGACTTCGGACTTGAACGTAAAGGCAGTGCCTTTCTACAAGAAGATGGGCTTCAAGCTCGTGCGTGAAACCGAAGGCGAGTTCTGGAGCGGCGTGCGGGCCCACGGACTCGATTTCGCGCTCAAAATCTAGATCCGACTCCGCAGACGGCGCCGGTTCCAGGTACGCGAATTCGGCCGGCTTAGCGCGCCTCGGATCGGACCTTCGCAGCACGCTTTCTCGGTTCTGTCAAATTCTTCCGCCTTGACGCTTCACCCGCCGATCGCTAGGCTTTTATCGGTTCACTAACCGTCACCCCAAGGAGTTGCCATGAGCATCATCGAATACGTCGAAGCCCGCGAGATCCTCGATTCGCGCGGCAATCCCACCGTCGAGGTGGATGTCGTCCTCGAGGACGGCAGCATGGGCCGCGCCGCCGTTCCCTCCGGCGCGAGCACCGGCGAATACGAGGCGGTCGAACTCCGCGACGGCGACAAGAAGCGCTACCTCGGCAAGGGCGTGCTCAAGGCCGTCGAGAACGTCAACACCACCATCGCGAGCGAGATCACCGGCCTCGACGCCCTCGAGCAGGTCGACGTGGACCGCACGATGATCGACCTCGACGGGACGGAGAACAAAGGCAAGCTCGGCGCCAACGCCATGCTCGGCGTCTCGATGGCCGTCGCCCGTGCAGCCGCAGAACACCTCGGGGTCCAGCTCTACAAGTACCTCGGAGGGCCCCACACCACCCTCCTCCCCGTGCCCATGTCCAACATCATCAACGGCGGCAAGCACGCGGACAACAAGGTCGACTTCCAGGAGTTCATGGTCATGCCCGTTGGAGCCGAGAGCTTCCGCGAGGCCGTCCGCATGAACGCCGAGATCTTCCACGCCCTCAAGTCCATCCTCAAGACCGACGGCCACAACACCTCGGTCGGCGACGAGGGCGGCTTCGCCCCCAATATCGGCAACGACGACGCCCTCGATTACATCATGAAGGCCATCGAGAAGGCCGGCTACCGCCCCGGGGAGCAGATCGCCATCGCCCTCGATCCCGCCGCGAGCGAACTCTTCGACGAGGGCGGACGCAAGGGTTACAAGTTCTGGAAGTCCAACCCGGACAAGCTCTTCACCTCGGATGAGATGATCGAGCTGTACACTAAATGGGTCAACAAGTACCCAATTATCAGCATCGAGGACGGCCTCGACCAGAACGACTGGGAAGGCTACGTGAAGTTCACCAAGGCCCTCGGCAACCGCATCCAGATCATGGGCGACGATTTCTTCGTAACTAATACGAAGCGCCTCGAGAAGGGCATCGCCATGGGCGCCTGCAACTCCATCCTCATCAAGCTCAACCAGATCGGCACCGTCACCGAGACCATCGAGACCATCGAGATGGCCAAGCGCGCCGGCTACACGGCCGTCGTCTCCCATCGCTCCGGCGAAACCGAGGACACCTTCATCGCCGACCTCACCGTCGCCCGCGAGACCGGTCAGATCAAGACCGGCTCGATGTCCCGCACCGACCGCATCTGCAAGTACAACCAGCTCATGCGCATCGAGGACGAGATGGAAGGCTTCGCGGAATATCCCGGTAAGAAGGCCTTCTACAGCATTCGCAAGTAACCGCTTATAGGAGCGGTACTCGGCGAAGCTTGAAAGGGTCGCGGATCGCGAACGAGCGAAGCTCGCGAACGATCCGCACCGCCACGGCGCGAAGCGACGTGGCGAAGCACCCGGGAAAACAGCTTTCAACCCGATCAGGAAGTAACAACTATAATTATTGATGATGAAGGCGTGGGCCGCCCCAGAAACGGGGCGGCCTCTTAGTTCCAACGGCCGGCTCTGGCAAGACGCCTTCTCAATAAGGAAGAGATGCGAATGGGCATTTTCGACACCCTCGTTCTCGACCCGCCCCTCGTCTGCCCCCGTTGCGGCGCGGTGCACGCCTCGCTTCAAACCAAGCTCTTGGACAGCAGCCTTTCCACCTATCGCCCGGGCATGATCGTCCCCGGATGCCCGGTGCATATGGGCGTCCTCAAGGAAAACATCTGGTGTTGCCCTCGGGAAGAGGGAAGCGACAATCAATCACTCGATGTCTGGATCGTCATCTGGCACGGTATCTACGCGGGCTCATTCCTCGATGCCGAGACCGCGGAAAGAAGATTGAACGGCGTCGACCGTCTCGACCTCTTGAGCTGGCTCGACATGATGCAAAAGTCTTCGGCCGGATGGAGGAAGCGTTTCCACGGCCTGAGCGCGGATCTCAGAGACATGCTGGAATGGCGTGCCGATGAAAACGCGAAAGAAGCAAAGGGCAAAGGTGGCAAACGTCGGTCATTCGACTTCCATCGACTCCCCGAGGAGATTCGCAAAGATCCCGACCCGTTGCGCCGCATCCTCGAAAGAAACGAGCCTGATAAGGAAGACGACATCGATTCTTGGGATTGGTGGTAGGTCAGACCCTGGCGAGGCGCGCTTCGGGACCTTCAATATTCATCGACCTTTGCGGCGCGCGGAATCGCAAATCCAGGACCGCGTCATTATATGACAATTATGATATTTAGGTTCCCTTCGCCCTCCGCTCCAATTCTCTGACGTATTCGAGCCCTTCCTCGACCTCGCTCCGCGGAAGATTGCCTCTTGCGAGGGCCTCGTCGTCCAAGTCCCGCAACCTCGCGTAGAACGCCCTACCTAAGGCTATCGCCCGCCCGTCCGCCCCGGAGAGGCTTTCGTAAAGCCAGTCTTCCGCCTTATCGAAGCGACCGAGATCCTCATAATACGCAATGACGGCTGCGACGGCTTCATTGTTCCCATTTTCCGCCATTTCGAGAGCTATGCTCTCGATCTCCTTCTGGCGCTTCCCCTTTTCGCGGCCGGCTCGATCGCCTTTGATGAGGAACAGAAGACCGTATTCCCGCAGAACGGCCGTGGCTTCACCGGTCCTGCCCAAGGAGGCCCCGATTCGCGCCTTCTCTTCCAGGGCGCGCCCGAGGATGAAGAGCCTGTCTACGTCCTCTTCGCTTTCCAGAAGGGCGTGGAGTCTTTTCCTATCCGCGGCGAATACCGAGTCGGGGTCGAGGTCCAGGAGATCCTTGATTATGCCGTCAAGTTCGGCCTGGGCCTCTTCGAAGAGGCCGGCGTTTCTCTTGAAGATGACCCTCGAAATGAAGATCATGAATTGCTCGATCATCCTCAGCAGATAATCCTGATTTGCCATGGCCCTCCTATCATATCGCCGATGCATGTGGGGGGGGCAACTGCCGGGGCCGGATCGCCCGTGCTAGACTTATACCATTATCGCGAGGAGGTCGGCGTGGAAAGAGAAGCGACGACGCCTGTCCGAATGCCCGGGGCTCCTTTGTCCGCGGCGAAGGCACAAGTGTCCGGCGGTAAGCTCTCGTCGCCACCGCGGCCCTCGCCTGCTAACTGGCACTCGATGGTCGTGGCGGACACCCTCGCGGTCCTCGGCGTCGACGCCGAGCGCGGGCTTTCCACGGCGGAGGCGGCGAGGCGTCTCCTCGCGCACGGTCCGAATCGGCTCGCGGAGAAGAAAAATAAAAGCCTTCTAGCCCGTTTCTTCGCGCAATTCGCCGACGCCCTCATCTACATCCTTCTCGCGGCAGCCGTCGTTTCCGCCCTCCTCGGAGAGGTCTCGGACGCCGTCATCATCCTTGTCGTCGTCCTCATCAACGCGATAGTCGGCGTCATCCAGGAGGCGCGCGCGGAGAAGTCTCTCGAAGCCCTCAAGCGGCTTTCCGCGCCTCGAGCCCTCGTCGTGCGCGACGGAACGCAGCGCGAGATAGATGCCGCCGATCTGGTTCCCGGCGACCTTGTCGTGATCGACGCGGGAAGGATCCTGCCCTGCGATCTGCGCTGGATAGAAGCGGTCAATTTGAAAGTCGATGAAGCCTCCCTCACCGGCGAGTCCGTGCCGGCCGAGAAGGAGGCGGATGCCCTCGTCGACCCCGCGGGGCCTCTCGGGGATCGGCGGAATATGGGTTACCTCTCCACCATCGCTACCTACGGTCGCGGCCGCGGGGTAGCCGTAGCCACGGGCATGTCCACGGAACTCGGACGGATAGCTTCCCTCATCGCCGCCGAGCCCGACGAGGTAACACCTCTCCAGCGAAAGCTGGCGGATTTCGGGAAGATGCTGGGCTACCTGGTCCTCGGTCTCTGTGCCTTCATGTTTCTCTTGGCCATCGGCAGGGAACTCCTTCGTTTGGGCACCATACCATCCGGGACCCTTTTCGAGCTCTTCTTGACCTCTGTCTCCCTCGCGGTAGCGGCCATCCCCGAGGGCCTGCCCGCGATCGTCACCATCGTCCTCGCAATCGGCGTCCAGGCGATGAGCCGCGAGAATGCCATCGTACGCCGGCTGCCTTCGGTAGAAGCCCTCGGCTCGGTCACGATGATCTGCTCGGACAAGACGGGTACCCTCACCCAGAACCGGATGAGGGTCGTCACCTGGTCGACCAAGGACCTCTCCGGCATCGGCACAGAGGGCGGGCAGGCGCGGGATATCGATCTCGGGCAAGCCAGCCAACGTCTTCTCGTCGAGGCCCTGGTCCTCTGCAACGACGCGAGCCTCGGGGCCTCGGGAGCGATCGGCGACCCCACCGAGACGGCCCTTCTCGAATTCGCCGCGAGATATGGGGTCCGGCAGCAGGAACTTCTCGCGGTCGCACCGAGGATCAGCGAGTATCCCTTCGACTCGGCCAGGAAGATGATGAGCACCGTTCACGAAAGGGACGGTGCTCGCATTGTAATGACGAAGGGCGCGGCAGATCGTCTTCTTGGGCTCTGCGATCGCGCGATGGGCGGAAATGGGGAGGTTCCTCTCGACGAAAAGGGGAAGGCGGCCATTATCGCGGAAGCCGAGGTCATGGCCGGGCGGGCCCTCCGCGTCCTCGGCGCGGCCTTTAGGCCCATGCGCGAAGGGGAGGTTGCCGTCGGCGCCGAGCTCGAGCTGGGCCTCGTATTCCTCGGTCTCGTCGGCATGATGGATCCTCCCCGCCTCGAAGTCCGCGCCTCCATCGCGACCTGCAAGGCCTCGGGCATCGAGGTCGCGATGATCACGGGCGACCATAAGGCGACGGCGCTGGCGATCGCGCAGGAGCTTGGCCTCGCGGAAAGGGAGGACGAAGCCCTCTCGGGTTCCGAAATCGACGCGCTGGACGATGCAGCGCTGGCGGAGAAGGCGCGAAGCGCGCGCGTTTTCGCGCGAGTGTCCCCCGAGCACAAGGTGAGGATCGTAAAGGCCTTCCGCTCCTTGGGGCACGTGGTCTCGATGACGGGAGACGGGGTCAACGACGCGCCGAGCCTCAAGGCGGCTGATATCGGCGTGGCCATGGGCATCACGGGCACCGATGTGGCCAAGGGCGCCTCCGGCATCGTTCTGGCCGACGACAACTTCGCCACCATTGTAAGGGCGGTCGAAGAGGGGCGGAACATCTACGCCAACATCCGCAAGGCGATCCTGTTCCTCCTTTCATGCAATTTGGGGGAGATTCTCTGCATTTTTCTCCCCATCCTTTTCGGTCAGCCCATTCCCCTCCTCCCCGTCCACCTGCTGTGGGTCAATCTCGTAACCGACACCTTTCCCGCCCTCGCCCTCGGAATGGATCCCGGCGATCCCGACATCATGAAAGAAAGACCGCGAGCCTCCAAGGAAGGTCTCCTAGCCCGGGGAGGCTCGGCCTTCATCCTCCTGAACGGTCTCGTAAAGGGGGGTCTGACCCTCGCCGCCTTCTGGATCGGTCTCGCCCTCGGAGGCGGAGGGGAGGCCGGCCTTGCACTCGCCCGCACGATGGCCTTTTGCGTACTCAGTCTCACCCAGCTCTTCCACGCCTTCAACAGCCGGCACCTCACGAAGTCCCTCTTCTCGATCGGCGTCTTCGGCAATCGCTGGCTCATCGCGGCATTCGCGGTCGGGGCGGCCCTTCAGACCCTTGTCGTCCTGGTTCCGAGCTTCGCATTTTTCTTCAAAGTTCTTCCCCTCGATGCTGGTCAATGGGCCATCGTCTGGCTGCTTTCGGCGAGTACGGTTGTCTTGAACGAACTCGCCAAGCTTGGGCTGAGATTGGCGGGAGCCATGGCCGCGCGGAAACGCTGACGCGAAGCGCCATAGAGCAGGCTTGTCCATGCTAGACTGGATCGGATGAAGGAAGCAGGCGGAGCCCCCCTCGAAGGCGAGGCCCTCGTCAAGGAAGTCGCTCGGCTTATTCGGCTCGCGAGGTCCCATTGGGACGCCCATGAAAACGCCGCTTGCCGACGCGAAAGGGATCGCGCCCTCGCCCTCTATGCCCGTCTGACGAAAGAGCAAAAGGCCCGGATTCCCCAGGTCCTTCTAGTGTGGCTCAGATATCGGAGCGAGAAATACTTCGGCTCCGGACGCACTCCGCCCGGGACGCATTGATCGAAGGGAGAAGGACCATGGAAAAAATGATGCAGAATAAGGTCGTCGTGATCACGGGAGGTTCGCGAGGGCTCGGCCTCGCCATTGCCCAGGCCCTCGGCGCTGCGGGGGCCAAGGTTTTTCTGTGCTCGCGCTCCGCTGACTCCGTCGACAAGGCGGTCGCCAAGCTGTGTGCCGACGGAGTGGACGCGAGCGGCGCGGCCTGCGATGTCTCAGCCCTCTCCGAGGTGGAAGCCATAGCCGCCAAGGTCGTAGCGACCTACGGACGCATCGATGTATGGATCAACAACGCCGGGCTATCGGCCCCCTGGGGTCCCACGGCTCACATCCCGTCGGAGCGCTTCCATGCGCTGGTCGGCACCAACATCATTGGCACCTACAACGGCTCTGTGACGGCGGTTCGACGCTTTCTTGAACAAGGCGGCGGAAAGCTCATCAACGTGCTCGGGCGCGGCGACAATGGCTCGGTGCCAAAGCAGAACGCCTATACTTCGAGCAAGGCCTGGGTGTGGAATTTCACAAAATCCCTCGCGGCCGAGTACAAGGGGACAGGCGTCGAGATCCATGGCTTCAATCCCGGTATGGTGCGCACCGAGATGCTCTCGGAAGTCGAGGCGGTGCGCGGCTGGGAGAAGGAGCTCGAAGCGCTCAAGACGGTGACGGCCGTCCTCGGGAACGATGCCGGCGTACCCGCGGCCAAGGCGCTATGGCTCGCCTCCGGCGCAACCGACGGCAAGACCGGCCTGATGGTAAAGGTGATCACGAAGGGTTTTATGGTCCGCCGCGGTCTTGCGACCCTCGGCCGCCTCGTCACGGGCAGGGGTCTCGGAGCGAAGGAAATTTCCATCACGAGGGTGGAGCCTGCGGCGAAGACGTGAGCGGGCTAGGCGTGGTGGCATTCCGGCGGAGCCGCGCGCGAAATCCACCCTGTCTGCTTCCCCAGTCTCTCGTTTGCTCTTTATCATGGGGGCATGTCGTCCTCTTTCAGCCTTCTCGTCTCGGACACGCTTAAAAGGCATCTCGCCGCGTTGCCCCGCAGGGAACTCGAGCGGCTGCGAGAAAAGTTCGAATTTCTCGCCTCGGGCCTCTGGGAGGGCGGGCTTCGCGTCAAGAAGCTCAAGGGCTCGGGGTCTGTCGTTTTCGAGGCGCGGGTCTCGAAGGGCGACCGGCTTCTCTTCACCCTCGGACGCGAGGACGGGATTGCCAGAATCTATGCCTGGGGCATCGAAAGCCACGACGATGTCAATCGAGCAAAGACCGCAATCCTCCCCGACAACTCGCCCTTCCTCTCCTTCGAGACCATCGTGGAAAGGGAGGAGAAGGACCTCGACCTCGGCTCCCTCGACCCCGCCTGGTATAGCCAGGAGGCCTTCGAGGCGGTGGCCGCCGAAGACTGCGGCCCTCAGCGTTGGCGCGTCGTAGAGGAGGGCGATTGGGAAAGGCTCCTCGCCCAGGCCGAAGACGCGGAGGTGGATCTCAGGCTCCACCTCACCGAGGCGCAACGCCAGGCGCTGTTGGGGGAGCCTCCCCTCCTCCTCTCCGGCACGGCGGGCAGCGGCAAGACGACGATCGCTATCTACTACCTTCTCAGAAACCTTCCGGGCGTCGAGCGGCGGCTCTTTCTCACCTGGCACCCCTTCCTCGCCGAACACTCGCGACGCCTCTACGAAAGCCTCGCGCGGGGCAGAAAGGACGGGCCCCGGTTCCCCCCGCGCTTCGCGCCATGGAGGGAACTCGTGCGCGAGCTCGTCGCCTCGCGAGGCGAAAAGACCGCGGCTCACTTTGATCCGACACGCGAGGCCGATCTCCCCTGGTTCGAGGCGGCGCTGCGCGATCGCAGGGAGTTCGGGGATCTCGACCCCGAGCTCGCCTGGGAGGAGATCCGCGGCATCATCAAGGGAGCCCGCCCCTCGCTCAATCTCCGCCGCCTCGCCTCCCATGTCGAGGCGCTCGAAACGGGAAGGCTTTCGAGCTCGGCGCGGGGAGAGCTCTGCGAACTTCTCGAGGCCGTCGAGTTCCTCGGCTTCCTCCCCAAGATCGAGGCCCAGCTCGAGCGCCGAGGCGGCTATCCGAGTCTCGCCGCCTTCACCGGAGATTTCGCCTCCCCATCCTTCGCCTCGCGCGATATCGCGATTTCACTGTTCAAGCTGATCGTCGAGCAGCTCGACAAGCGCAGGGCCGCCATGGGCCGCTCGATCCTGCCCTTCGAGGAATACCAGGCCCTCGGCGCCAAAAGGGCGCCACGCTTCGCCTCTGCGCGCCAAACCATCTACGCTGCCGCCGAATGGTACGAGTCGCGGCTGCGCGAGGAGGGGCGCTGGGACGACATCGATCTCGCCCGGGCGGCCATCGAAGCGATCGAGGATCGAGCGGCCGGGGCCGCGAAGGAATTCTCGCCCTGGGATCTCGTGGTCTGCGACGAGGCCCAGGACTTCGCCAACGTCCATTTCCAACTCGTCTTCCGCCTCGTCGCCGACCCCTCGCGCCTCGTGCTCGCGGGCGACGTCAAACAGACGATCAACCCGAGCGGCTTCCGCTGGGCCGAACTTCGCTCGCTTTTCTGGGATCGGGGTCTCAAGCCGCCCGAGCTCTTTAGACTCGACCTCAATTTTCGCTCGGTCGGCGGGATCGTCGCAATTGGGAATGCCCTCCTCGATCTCAAGAAACGGCTCGCCGGCATCGAGTCGGATGAGCACAAGGAACGCTGGAAATTCCTCGGCCTCCTCCCCTGCCTTCTCACGGGCCCGGATGAGCGGAGCCTCGCCGACTCCCTGCCGAAGGGCGGAGCGGCAAATGCCGTGATCGTCCGCGACGTCGCGGCGAAGGAAAGGGTCAGGGCCCTCGCGGGGAGCGAGTTCGTCTTCACCATCTCCGAGGCCAAGGGCCTCGAATTCGACGCCACCCTCCTCTGGAATCTCACCCCCTCGGATGGGGAGCTCGCGGGGCTCTGGCGGCGTCTTGCCGACGACGACAAGGCGGCCATCGGGCGCGAGGCGCGCCTCGTCCACGAAATCAACCTCTACTACGTGGCGGTCACCCGCGCGAGAAACGGCCTCGTCGTCTACGAAGCCAACGCGGATTTCTGGAGCCAGGAGGAATTCTCGGGCCTTATGGTGCCGAGCGCCGAGGCGGGCATGGTCCGGACCTATTGGACGAAGGTGTCGAGCCCGGCCCAGTGGCGCGAGCGCGGCGACTACTATGCCGAGCGCGGGCATTGGCGCGCCGCGGCCGAGTGCTATCGAAACGCCGGCGACGAAACGGCGGAAGCGCGGGCCATGGGCCTTGGCATGTTCGCCGCGGGCCGATTCGAGGAGGCCGCTCCTTGGCTCGAAATCGCCGGCTTGCGTAAGGAATCCGGGGAGGCATGGGAAAAAGCCTCCAATTTCGACAAGGCTGCCGAACTCTGGTCGAGCCTGGGTGAAAAGAAACGCTCGGCTCGTTGTCAGGCCCTTGGTCTCGAGACGCGGGGAAGGATGGCGGAAGCCGCCGCCCGATGGCTGGGACTCAAGGACAGAAGGGCCGCCGCCCGATGCCTGTCTCGCGCCGAAACCGACCCGAACGCGGCCGAACTCTATGTCGCGTTGAAGCTCTGGCCCAAGGCCGCGGAGTGCCTCGCGCGAGCAGGCCGCCACGCCGAGGCAGCGGAGTGCTTTCGCAAGGCGAGGCTAAAAGCCAAGGCAGCCGCGGCCTACGAGGCGGCGGGCGACCTCGAGAACGCTCTCCGCCATTACAGACTCGCGCGCGATTTCAAGAAGGAAGTCGACTGCCTCGTGCGTCTCGGGCGTTACGATGTTCTCGCCCAACGGCGTATCGCCGCTCACGATCTCGACGGGGCGCGGGATTTCTACCGCAGATGGCTCGACACGGATACCGCCACGCGGCGGCCGGCCCTCATCGCCGAGGCCGAGGCCTTGCTTGAAAAGAAGCCGCGCGAGGCGGGCGTCCGCTTTTCGGCCGCGAGGGAAAACAAGCGCGCGGCCGATGCCTATAGCCAAGCGCGCGAATATGAGCTTGCCGCCGAGGCGGCCGCCGAAGCGGGAGACCATCTCGGCGCCGCGGATTCCCTCGCGAAGAAGGGCCTCTTCGCGGAGGCCGTGAAGGAGCGCGAGGCCGCGGGATTCCACGACGCCACGACAGCCGAACTGCTCCGAGAATCCCTCTACGATACTTCCTCGAGAAAACCCAATCGCAAGGCGATAGACGCGATGAACGCGGAGGCCGCCGATCTCGAGGCGAAAGGCGAGCTCGATAGGGCGCTTAACCGCTACATGGTCATCGGACATGTGAAGGCGGCCCTTCCGCTATTCATGAAGCTGGACAGGGACGAAGATGCCTTCGAGTTCTTTTCGAGGCACGACATATACTCCGATCTCGACAGATTCATCGAAGCCAAGCCGAAGATCAGGCTCGGGCATTCCTTCATAATGCGTCACAATCCCTCGGCTGAGGACTACTCCGGCGACACGAACGCCTCGCTCATGAGAATCGCCATACTCAGACAGTTGGCGCGCGCGACCGACGATACGGAGGCTAAAGGCCCCGAGCGCAGGGAGGAAATTGACGCCTATTTACCCGCGACCTTCGACAGTGTCTATCTTCGCATCATCGAAGAAGCCAGGTTGGATATCGTCGATTTCCTCATCAGGATCGGCCACGCGAACGCCCTGTTTTTCCTCAATCGTCTCGTCTATGCGCGCGACGCAAAGCACAAGGCCTTTATCCAAGGGTTCATGCCTCGCCTCAAGGCAGCGGCCGCGGGTGATGGCCCGTCTTCCCTTCTCATCAAGGCCCTTCTCGCCACCATTCAGCAGAAGGACGAAGAAATTGCCCTGCCCGCGGCGGGGCTGAACGAATGGACGACAGTGCCCTACTTTTTCGCGTCGGTCCATCGCTTCGCCGTCTTCGACTATCTCGAAGGCAGGGGCAAAAAAGGCGCGATCGAGGAATTCGTCCGCACGCTCAATATCCACGCGGCCGCGGGTCTCTGGTACGAGAGCAAGGGCCGCAATGGCGAAGCCGCGGCCGCCTACGCGAAGGCGAGTCGCTGGCAATTGGCGCTCAAGGCTGCCCAGGCCGCGGGCGATCGCGTGATCGAAGCGCGAGCACTAGAAAAGTTAGGCGACCGCGATTCAGCCCTCGCCATCTGGAAGGCGCTGGGAAGGACGCGCGACGTCGAGCGGGTAGGAAGAGCCATCGCCAAGAAATCCGGCAAGAGCGAGACCTCGAAGGAAGCGGAAATGATGCCGCCGAGGCAAGGCGAACTGTTCGAATAGGAGCCTATCTTCAGCCCGGCGATACGCCACGCCAGGTCGCATTCGCGCGCCGGTGAGCTCCCTATTGAGGTTCCCGCAAGTTCCGAATTCTCTTGGGCAGGTACGGATGACTCATGAAGAGCTGCATGAACTTCACGCCGATCGTATAGCTTTCGTTCGCGTCCTCGATGTATGACTCGGGATTCAGCTGCCCGTACAAATGAGGACCGGCCGCGAGGACGAGCAATCCGTTGAGCCGGTTCGCGGGGGCGAGCGACTTCCCGATCGCGTCGCAGGTGAATTCGCATCGCCGCGAATAGGCTGCGGTGAGGAAAGGGATGATCGAGGAGGGGAAGGTCCAGAACCTCTTCGACATGTGATTTCTCCTGACATGCCCGAGTTCGTGCCCAAGGACGAATTTCACGGCTTCCATGTCCGTGGCGACGAGGGAGAATATCTCCGAATAGATGGCGATGTAGTTCCGGCCGGAGAGCCGGACCGCGAAGGCGTTCAGCATCCCGCCCTCTTGGAGAAGGAAGAGTCTGGGTACCTTCTTGAGGCCCAGCCGTGCGGCCATTTCCCTGTACGCTTCATGGACCTGCGGGAACTGCCTTTCGGAAATCGCGACGCCGTTGCCCTTCATATGCGCGACGAGGTAGATCTTCTGAAATACGATGAATAGCCAGATCAGGAGCAGATAGACTATGAAGACCGCAAGGGTCGAGATCGCGGCGACCTCGTTACCTCGAAGGACGGATGCCAGGCCTAAGACTGCGAGCACAAGAACGACGACGGTAAACAAGATTTTCAGAAGAAAATAGAGATTCTCCCCTTTATCTACCCGATATTCCATGCCCACTCCTTCGCGGCATCACCCGCGCCAACCCATCTCCCGACAAGATCGTTCGAAACTAGAGCGCCGGCGACGGGCTGTCAATGAGCGGGCCGGAATCCAAGTAAGCGACAGCCATAAGAGCCGCGGCCCTTTCCTCGGCGGCGAATGCCGGCGCCCCTATTTATATTCTTCCCACCTGATCTTGCGCATGTCCCCCTCCTTCAGATAGGCCCGATGCATAGCGAGGCCGAAGCAGAGCGACAGGGGTTCGTGTCCGGCCTCGGTCAGGGCGAGGTAGTCGCGGAGAATGGGGCGATACTCGGGGTCGGCGCAATTCTCGATGATGATGCGCGCGCGCTCGTGGGGATCCTTGCCGCGCAGATCGGCGACCCCATGCTCGGTGACGACGATCTGCACCGAATGTTCGCTATGGTCCATGTGGGCCGCCATGGGAATGATGGCCGAGATCCTCCCGTCCTTGGCCGTCGAGGGGCAGGAGAAGATCGACAGGTAGGCGTTTCGCGTGAAGTCGCCCGAGCCGCCGATTCCGTTCATCATCGTCTTGCCCATGAGATGGGTCGAATTGACGTTGCCTCCGAGGTCGATCTCGATGGCCGTGTTCATCGACACGATGCCGAGGCGACGGACGATCTCGGGATGGTTCGAAATCTCCTGGGGGCGCAGCACCACGCGTCGCTTGAAAAAGTCGATTTGGCCGGTTACGCGGTCCATCACCCCGGGCGAGAGCGCAAGAGCGCAGCTCGAAGCGAAGCTGCATCGGCCGTTCTCGAGGAGGGGGACGACCGAATCCTGGAGAACCTCGGTGTACATTTCGAAGGGCGGGATGTCCGGACTGCTTCCGAGGGCGCCGAGAACTGCGTTCGCGATGTTGCCGACCCCCGATTGGAGGGGGAGAAAGCCGGGGGGAATGCGGCCCGCCTTCATCTCGGCGGCGAGGAAGCCTGCGACGTTCCAGCCTATGCGGTCGGTCACCGAATTGGGCTCCTCGAATCCGCCTGCCTCGTCGGGGAGGTCGGTGAGGACCACGCCGGCGATCTTGCGCGGATCAACGACGCAGATGGGGGAACCTACCCGATCGGAGGGGCGGAAGATCGGGATTTCGTCGCGGACCGGGGGATCATGGGGCTCGAAGATGTCGTGAATGCCGAGGAGGGAGGAGGGATGGCGGGCGTTGAGTTCGATAAGGATCTTGTCGGCGAGCCTTAGATAGGTATTCGAGGCGCCTACTGAAGAGGTCAACACCACCCCTCCGCCGGGGGTGAGATCGCAGGCTTCGACTACCGCCCAATGAATGGGCCCCATGAAGCCGTAGCGCACGTTCTGAGGAACGAGGGACAGGTGCATGTCGACGAATCGCACCTTCCCTTCGTTGATTTGACGACGCAAGGTCGGGTCCGACTGATAGGGCATTCGGAAGCCGATGGCCTCAGCCTCGGCGAGGGCCCCGTCGAGGCTTTTGCCTGTCGATGCTCCCGTGAGGACGCCGACCTTGAATTCGCGGCCGGCCTCGTGCTCTCGCTTCGCCTTGGCCGCCAGGGCGAGAGGGACGGCCTTGGCCGATCCGGCGGCGGTGAAACCGCTGAAGCCGATGGTCTGCCCGTTGCCGATGAACTCGGCCGCCTCCTCGGCAGTGAGGATGGGGAAGGGAAGGGACATCAAATCCTCCTCGGGGTCTGCATCTTCAAATAGGGCTGCTTATTGCCAACCATCTATAGCTCTATTTTTATCGAATTATGCCAGGAGGTCAAGACTTGCGGTTTTTTGGGGCATCGCGCGGGCGCGGACTGGAACTTCGTCGCCATGCCGGAATGACGCCTACCTTCACCCCGGGGATGGCGACTTCATGGTAGATTCACTTCGCGAAGGGAAAGCTGGAAGGATCCGGCGCGAGGCGTAGCGGTCGAAAGAGTTGCGAAGGGCTTCGCGGCCCTTCCATTTTGAAAGCATACGGCCGCTCCTCCGCCTCCCGCCAAAACGAAGGGGGCAATTATGAATGAGATCATGCGCAACAAGATCGTCGTGATCACGGGAGGGACGAAAGGCCTCGGCTTCGCCATGGCCGAGGCTCTCGGCCGAGCGGGAGCAACGATCTACCTTTGTTCCAGATCCGCGAATTCTGTCGAAGGGGCGGTGGCAAGGCTCCGAGCGGGCGCAGGTTGAAGCCCTCGCCGCACAAGCCTTGGCCGCCTATGGCCGAATAGATGTATGGATCAACAACGCCGGACAATCGGCGCCGTGGGGACCGACCGCCCATATCCCTTCCGCCCGCTTCGATGGGGTGATCGAAACCAATATTCGCGGCACGTACAACGGCTCCGTGACGGCTATTCGGCGCTTTCTGGAACAGGGCGGCGGGAAGCTCATCAACGTCCTCGGCCGTGGCGATGGCGGCTCGGTGCCCAAGCAGAACGCCTACACTTCGAGCAAGGCCTGGGTGTGGAATTTCACGAAGGCGCTCGCGGCCGAATATAAGGGTACCGGAGTCGAGATTCATGGCTTCAATCCCGGCATGGTGCGCACGGAAATGCTGTCCCGGGTGGAAGCCGTCAGCGGATGGGAGAAAGAGCTCCTGGCCCTCAAGACGGTAACGGCCATCCTCGGCAACGACCCCGGGGTTCCCGCGGCCAAAGCCCTCTGGCTCGCCTCGCCAGCCACCGACGGAAAGACGGGGATGATGGTAAAGGTGATCACGAAGGGCTTCATGCTGAGGCGGGGACTATGGGCCCTCGGGCGCCTCGTCACCGGCCGAGGCTTCGGGGAGAAAGACATCGCCATATCCTTGGTGGAGCCGGGAGCGAAGACCTGAGATCCGCCATTGCCGAGGGGAAGAATCAGGAAAGGACCAGGTCCTCCGCGAAGCTCCTGACGCTTTCGATTTCCTTGGGCAAATTATCCTGGTACTGTCGTTTCCTCTCGACGGGTTCGAAATAGGTGTACTCGATACCCTCATAATTATTAAGCTGATTCGTGGAATAACTGAAATGCGACCGTACCGTGCCCAAGGCCCTCGCCATCCTCGCCTCCAAACCGGCGAGATGTTCCTTGAGAACGCTGCCTTCGTAGGCCTCCTTGGAATAGTTCATCGAGTAGACGAGACCGATCTTGATAGGCCGCTCGATAATCGTCTTTACGGGATTCGAATAGATAGTGTACTGGAACATGAGCCTTTCCAAAAAGGAATGGACCTCTCCGTTCACATCGTTGAAAAAGATCGGCGCGGCGATGAACAGCCCGTCCGCCTTCCGGATTTCCTCGAGGACGCCTTTCAAATCGTCGTTCGTCACGCATTTTCCGTACGAGGATTTGCCGATCCTCTTGCAGGCGAAGCAGCTCGCGCAGCCCTTGTAATCGAGATCATGGAGATCGATCCTGCGCACCTCGGCGCCCATTTCCCCGAGTCTTTCTCCGATGGCCGTTATCATGATATCACTGTTCATTTTTTTTCTCGGACTGCCGTTTACGCATACGAAGTTCACGCACTACCTCCCGATCCGGGGAAAATAGCCATGACGGACCTATTCGTCAAGACGGAGGGAAGAGTCGAAATGTGAAGTGCGGGTATGAATGGATCTCGCGCTGGTGGTTCCGCAGATACTCGCGATTGTCTTTTAAGGGTTCGCCCGATTCGACGGAGGGTATCGCGAAGTTCCAAGTTGGCAGTAGACGCAATTCCAACTGCAACTCTTGCGAGGGTGATGGCCGGATCTTGATCGGAGATCGGGAGGCGAGGCGCAAGCGCGGTATTCATGATAGGCTCCTTTCATTCTTATGCACTAGGACAAGAGATAATGCCTCAGCCTTTGCACAAGCCTTCGTCGATCGTAACAACGCCTCCTATCGCGGGAATCGCGCTACCCGCGGCTCCATACCCAACGGAGTACCAATCCTGCCTCCGCCCCAACCCAAGGCCCAGGCCGCGTCCCCGACCATAGCCCATGCCTCGACCGTATCCCGGTCCCATCGCCCGTCCGCCACTGCAGGGGCCTAGACCTCTGCCGGTCATCGTTCCGGTCCCATTCGGGCCGGTTCCATTTAAATTGGGCATATGCTAATTATCTGTCAACCTAATTCTTTTCCTTTATTGCGAGGCGTGAAAATGAGGTGCTTGCGCAAGCAGCAGAATTCATCCTTTGAGACGAGCCCGAGGCCATAATCGATGCCAAATTCTCAGAGCCTATCGCGGTCAAATCCACGAGGTGGGGGGGCGACGAGGGAAAGGCTGTCGGCGGTCAGTCGTAGCTTGAGCGTATTTCCGGATTCGTCAAAGAAGGTGCGAGCCGTTCCGACCAACCAGGGGCCTTCCAGGTTCCGAGCCTCTCGTGAATCGCGTGGTATTTGGCGGGGATGGGATGGGTCCCGACGACGACGCGGACCTTGTACCGCTCTTCCATAAATCGCGCGAAGTAATCGATGCTGGGGCAGGGCGGATAGCCCACGAGAAAGCCGGTAGCCAGATGGATGTCGGTGACGCCATTCTTGACCATCTCCTCTGCCGCGTATTCGATATTCCCGCCCGGACAACCGCCGCAGCTCGTAAAACCGGCTATCTCCGCCTCGACACCTCGGTAGATATCGAATGCCCCTTCGCGGTTCCGGAGCGCGCGGAAGCATTTGCCGCCAGAGCAACTTTTGTATCGATCGCAGATTATGATGCCGATCCTTCGTTTGTCTCCCATGTTGGTCTCCCTTCCTATGGTTCCACTACCGTCCCCGCGGGCGGCGGTCTGCCTCTCTCATTATAGTCTTGCCTTGTCCGCTCGTTGCGAATCGCCGCCATTGAAATAGCAGTTCGTATTAAAAAGGCCGCCCGGGGACATTCCGGACGGCCTTATTCTTAATTGGGGCTATTCGATCGAAGCCCCTCTGTTTTTAATTACGCGCTCTTACCCTTGAGCCAATCGATCATCCTCGGCGTGACCAGGGGCACCACGTCGCCGATCATGTGGGGCATGAGGTTGTCCATGACCTTGGGCATGAGGTCGGGCATCTGGGCGGCCATGTGCTCGGGCATCGGGACCTTGTCCGCGACTCGGGCGAGCATCGTGTCCATGACCTTGGGCATCATGCCGGGAAGGAGGATGGGGAAAAGGACGGGGAACATGGGCTTCATGACGGTGAGCATGAAGGGCATGCGCTTGCCCATGAACTTCATCATGCCGCCCATGCCGAAGGGCATGGCCTTCATGAGCTCGGGGAACATGGCGGCCATGATGTCGGCGAAGCCTTCCGGCGTCATGAGGGCGATCATGTGCTCGAAGACGCCCCAATTGCTCCTGACGGAGGGCATGGGGTCGGGGAGCTCGATGCCGAAGGCCTCGGCCACGTAGCGGCCGAGATCGACGACCTCGACGGGGATCTTCTTCTTGTCGGCCGAGACGCGGAGCTGGACCTGGCAGCAGGGGCAGATCGCGAGGACCTTGTCGGCGCCGATCTCCACCGCCTCGTCGAGTCGGTCCTTGCCGATCTCCGCGGCGACCTCGGCATCCTTGATGAGGGTGAGGACGGAGCCACAGCACTTGGACTCCATGCGGTTCGATTCCATCTCGGCGAACTCGACGTTGGGGATGGCCTTGATGAGGTCGCGGGGCGGCTCGAAGATGCCGGAGACGCGGCCGAGGTGGCAGGAGTCGTGGAAGGTGACCTTTTCCTTCTTGCCGGGGCGGGGCGGGATCTTGAGGGACCCGTCCTTCACCGCGTCGGCGAGGACCTCGGTATAGCTCTTCGTCGTGATGTTGTACTCGATGCCGAGTTTCTTGGCCCAGCTCGGGTAGGCGTGTCGCCACATCATGTCGCAGGCCGGGCAGGAGGTGATGACGGTGTCGGCGCCGGAAGCCTTCATGAGGTCGATGTTGTGTTTCATCGTCACCTTGAAGGTGTCCCACTTACCCGAGGCGAGCATTGGGGTGCCGCAGCAGTTTTCCTGCTCTCCGAGGTATTTGAAGTCGATTCCGGCCTTGTCGAGGAGCTCGACGGCGCCCTTGCCGATATCCTCCTCCACGTAGGAGGCGGTGCAGCCTGCGAAGTAGACGTTCTTGGATTTGACATCGGGACCGTGCTTGGCGAGGTGGTGCTTGGGGAACCAGTCGGAGCGGTTCTTGCGGAGACCGGCCCAGATGTTGCCCTGGGAAAGGAGGGCCTCGGACATCATCTCGAAGGGCGGGAAGGTCATCTTCTTGTCGTCGGTGATGAGCTTGCCGCGGAGCTTCATCCACGAGGGCTCGACGGGGATGCCCTCGGGGCAGCGCACGGAACAACGTTCACAGGTAGTACAAACCATGAAGGTGTCGACGGCCTTCTGGTCCCACTTGACCTTGCCTTCCATGAAGAGACGGAGCCAGTACCACTTGCCGCGGGGCGACTGGCTTTCCCAGAGGCGGCCGTAGAACTGGTCGCAGGTGTCGACGCAGTAACCGCACTGGCTGCAGCCGTAGGCGTGCCAGGCGACATCGGCCGGGATGCCCTTCTTGGGACCGGTCATGCGCTCGCCGACGTTGGTGAGGACCTGGTTGCCGAAGAAACGGGTAATTGGTTCGAAATTCGCGATGAAGGAGACGAGGGTGGAGACGATGTTGCCCTCGATGTTCTTCTTCGGGTTCATGATGCGCTTGGGGTCGATCTTGTTCTTGAAGGCCCGCAGCTTGGCGAGGCGCGCCTCGCCGTAGACGGACTTGGCCTTGCCGGTGAAGTAGACGCCGGTCGCGTAGGCCCGGCCCCCGTGGCGCTCGGCGACCTTCATGATCGAGAGCGAGAGGCTGAACACGAAGTGGTAGGTGAACTTGCGCTGGTCGGCGGGGATGAAGCCGAGGATGACGACCTCGGGCGCGCCGTCGCGGCCCTTCTTGACGAGCATGCCTTCCTTGACGACGGGCTGATGGATGCTCTTGTCCATGTCCTCGAGGAACTCCTCGAGGTGGGCGAGGGGAACGACGACCTCGGCGGGGACGAGGGAGGGGCCGAGACGCTTGACCTGCATCACCTTGAAGCGATTCTCCCACTCGTGGTCGGCCACGTCCTGGGGAAGTTTGGTCATACCCGATTTCGCGATGAGGGCGTCAAGTCGCGAAGCGACCTTGACGCTGTCCTCGACGCGATATGCGATCGTGACGACATAGGCCTCGGGGATCTTGATGTACTCGCCCTCGTGGATGTCGTGCTCGGGGTGGGGCGTCTTGTTCTTGAGCTCGGCCATCTTGGGGTTGATGAAGAGGATCGACCAGATGGGGAGGTTTTCCTTGATGATCGCCTCGGTGAGCTTCTGGATCGAGGAGGCCTGGAGGGAGGAGGAGGCGAGGATGACGAGGTCGCTCTTCTTCTGCACCTTGACCGTCACCTCGGTGATGAGACCGATGATGCCGCCCGTCTCGTAGACGAGGTCGATGTCCTCTCCCTTGAACTCGCGCACCGAACCGTCGGCGAGGACGGCGCGGACGGCGACGATGTTGTCGCGGAACCACCCCGCCTCGAAGGAGCCGATGCCCGCGCCGCCCTGGGCGACCCAGCCGCCGACGGTGGAGGAGGGATAGCTCGTCGGGTAGAGCCTGAGGGTCAGACCCTTTTTCGCGAGGGCCTTGTCGAGGGGTTCCCAGCCGAGGCCGGGCTGGACGCGGACGGTCATGGCCGCCTCGTCGATGGCGAGGATCTGGCGCATCCTGATGAAGTCGACGACGATGCCTTCCTTGACGGGAATGGCGCCGCCGTAACCCGAGGTCGCCTTGGCGCGCGGCGTGATCGCCGTGCCCGTCTCGTTGGCCCACTTCACGAGGGAGACGAGCTCGATCTCGCTCTCGGGCTGGGCCACGGCCGCTGGCGTGGTCTTGCCGAGAAGCGGCTTGATCAAATAGGGAATATCTCCGACGTCGTGCGAATAGAGCATCCGCTCGACCTCGTCGAACCTGACTCGCGCGCCGAAAGTCTTCTCGAGAAAACCGGTCGCGCTACCTGCTACGAGCATCTTCATGCCCCCTTCGTATGTAGTGCCGCGGGAATCGCCTTGATCGCGCCCGCGGACGGAATGCCTGATTCATCCAAATACAAGGACTTTAAATGGTGGAGTACGGAATAGATTTTTGCGTCCTTGAGCCGGTAAAAGATGTTGCGGCCGTCGCGCCGCCTTTCGAGAAAGCCGGCGAGGGTGAGGAGCTTGAGCTGCTGAGAGGTGGCGGAAAAAGATGAGCCTGCAGCCTGGACGATTTCGTCGACACTGTGATCGCCCTCGGTGAGGAGACAAAGGATCTTGAGACGCTTGGCGTTGGCGAGGAGCGAAAGAATCTCCGCCACTCGAATGCAGCGTTCCTCGGTGGCAAAATCCTCGAGTTCGCTCGCCGGAACCGACGCAAGCTCGTCACCCTCGATGACCTTCGACTCGTCCTTCATATTTCAGTACTTTAAGAACCATTTAAGTATTTGTCAAGCATATTTTATAGATACATTAAACTATATATAGTGGTATCGATAAGAGTAGGATCAACCTTATAAAGGTCTATGCTGCGATGACTAAGATTCGATTCTACGAAGAAGGGCCATTCCCATCCTGCCTCGCCCCACTCAGTTTTCGCCCTTCGCGAAGGCTTCGATAAGCCTTCGCGCCACCGAACCATGAGGAGGAATGTCGGGCAGCTCGTCAGGCCCGCACCACAGGAGTTCGACGATTTCCTTCCCGTCGGGTCGGGCCTCGCCTCCAGCCCATTCGGCCGTGAAGGCGAACATCAGTGAATCAGGAAAGGGCCAGGGCTGCGAGACGACGTAGCGCAGGTCGGCGATCTCGATGCCGGCCTCTTCGCGGACCTCGCGAGCAGCTGTCTCCTCGAGGGTCTCGCCCGCCTCGACAAAGCCCGCGAGAAGGCCGAAGCGGCGGCCGGGAAAGCGGGCGTTGCGCGCGAGAAGGGCCTTGCCCTCCTTCTTCACGAGGACGATGACGGCCGGCGAGATGCGCGGAAAATGTGCGCGACCGCAGGAAGGACAGACGAGGGCCGAGGCTTCATCTACGTCGGGGGATCCGCCTTCGATCATCGGCGCCCCTAAGAGGGAGGCGCCGCATGCGCAGCAGTACTTCATCCCGCCGAGCCAATTGAGGAGGGCGAGGGCCTTGAAGGCCGGACGAAGCTCCCCCTCGGGCCAGCGGGCGATGGCCTGCCGGATCGGCATCCTGACGAGGCCACGTTCGTGGGCTAGGGCTGCGCCGGACTCATCGAGACCGATCGCTATCCCCTGGATTCCCATCCAGTCAAAGGGACGCCGTTCGATTGCCGGCAGGTCCCCAAGAGCCTCGAGTCGCACCGAAGCTCGTTCCGATTCAGGGTTCTCGAGAAAAATATCGCTTCCAGCGAATACATAGGCGAATGCTTCCATGATGAGCGAGGATACTTGAGGAAGAGATGGCTGACGAGCCTGCTTGGCCGGCCCGGCTTCATTTCCCGACCTCCCAGCCTTGCGGCAAGATCGAAGTGCCGCTAGCCTCCATCCAGATGAAACGAGGTAAGTCCAAAATCGAGAAAGCGAAGGTCGCACCCGGGCTGGCTCGAATGACGGGTCTCCCCGACGATCCGGCGCAGGCGGGTTCCGCCCGATCGCCCTCTTTCTCCGCGGTGCTACTGCGTTTTCGGGACGAGGTTCGGGCCATTCTGGCCGACGAAAAAGGCCGGGAGTGCAGGCCCGACTATCGGAGCTCCGCAGGACTATGAGGAGGAGTTCTCGGGGAGGCGGGAGAGGGGCCCGGTACCTGGAATGGGGGCGGGGCGTCATGGAATCGCACCGCCGGAACTGCCGCGAAATTCAGGATCTCATGACGCATTTCGGATGAGATGAACGAGGCCGAGACGGCTCTTTGCACCTGTCTTGGCGTAGATGTTGGAAATGTGGTTTCGGACCGTCTTGCCGGAAATGCAGAGCTCGTCGGCTATCTCCTGATACTGGCGACCCTCGGTGAGCCGTGCCACGATCTCGCGCTCGCGGGCAGTCAGGCCGAATCGCGAGGCAAAGCCTTCGAGCAAGGCCGCATCGGCGAGGGCCCCGAGCGCCGGCTCGGGCCGCGGCTCGGGCATGAAGAAGGCTCGGCCGGCTATCACGATGCTCGCGCCATTCCAGACCAGAAGGAAAAAGATGAAACTCCAGGTTCTTATGATTTCCAAGGTTTCGAGAATCCAGAGGGGTATGAAGAAGAGGACAATCACACCCGTCACCCGCAGACCGAGCCGCACGAAGCGATCCATGATCGTGGGGTATGCGCGGATGGTCAGGACGACAAAAACGAGGAGTTCGGCGAAGAGCCAAAAGAAGATGCCCTTCTGCACGAGGGGGCCATCTGTCCAAAAGGGCAGAATCCTGAGGACGAAGAGAGGAACAGTCAGCGCCACCATGACCGAAGGGAACAGCATTGCGAAACGCGTGAGCAAGCTGCGCCTCATGCCGAGAAAGGCAAGGAAGAAGTCGCCTACCGTAATGGACATGGAGGCGCCCTGGAGGGCGAGGAAATAAAAGAGCGATTCCAAACCTTCGATTTCCACCCTCGTGAGATTCCTAGGAAGGGAATAGAAGGACCACATGTTGAGGGCGGCGTAGAGTTCGAGATTCGCGACGAAGGTGACGAAGCGGATCATGGCTGGGTGACGATGCTTGAGATAGAGAAGAAAGGCGACGATCATCGCCATGAAACCCGAGACGAGGGCGGAGATCGCTATCGCCAATTCCCAGAGCGGCATGTCCCTTTATATCCTTCGCCGAGCTCGGCAGCCAGCGCCCCTCGGACGAGCCTTACGGTCCGAGGGTTCTGGCTGGGCGGCGGGAGAGGCCTCAGTCGCCGACAATCGTCGCCGACTCCAGTTTCCAGGTCTGCCCGCTCGATTGATCGAAGAGGGCCAGGCAGCGCTTGGCCGGTGCCTTTTCGATATCGAAGGTTTGGGAATCGGTGAATTGACGAATCAGGGCGCCGAGGAAGGGATCGGCGACCTTCCAGCCGACCTTCGTGGCCTCGATCTCGCCGATGGGCAGGTCGATCTTCTCATCCTTGATCTTGAACAAGGTCCCGGGTATCGGATCCTTGAACATCGGGGCCCAGATGTTGACGATCCCCCGGCCGCTTTCCCAATCGAGGAGGCGACCGCCCCAGAGGAGGAAGCCTGTCTGGTCCCAGAGCGGTATGTTCGCGTCGACCTTCCTAACTCTTATTTTCTTTTCCCTGACGGAGTAGCCGTCCCAGATCTTCTCGATCGCGTCGATCTCGGCCCCGTAGTTCACCTCGAAAAAGAAGGGCCCGGTCGCCTTGTTCTGCCGTACATAATAGTCCTCCTCGTCGTCGACGTATTTGACCATCGAGGCGGTTTCGAGATTCACGATTGCATACATCGAATACTCGCGATAATGGGCGGGAAGGGGCGTCGCCGAGTTCGTCTTTTGCATCTGCATGAAGGCCTCGACCTTTCCGCCGGAGAGGTAACGGGTGACCATGTAGAAATCGGCGCTCTTGACCCCTCCGGTGTAAATGCCATAGCGGAGACATTCCCCATCGGGTATGTCGACATTCGCCCTCACCTTCATGGCCGTGAGGGAGCCTTCCGCGAAAAGAAGGGCCGACGAAGCGAAGGCGAGAAAGAGCGCAGCGACCAATCTGTGAATCCTATCCATAATCAATCTCCTCTGTTTCATAGTTCCACCTTCACGCCAGCGTCGCCCGAGTAGGAATTCCTCAGGAGATCGGCCGAGCCCTCGACATCGAGCTTGACGTGGCCGAAGTCGATTTCGAGGCCGCCCTGGACGGAGAGCCCCCAGAGGGGGGACGTGTCGCTGAGGCTCGAGTTCACGTCTCCCCTCATCGTGGAGGAGCGGTCGCCCCACAGGAGGACGGCGGTGGTCCCCATGTAGGCGTTGACGAAAAAGCTCGTCTTGCGAAGGAAGAGCCCGGCTTCCAGTGCATTCGCCGCCCAGGTCGTCTCGAGCCTTCCGCTGAAGCCCCCGGCGAGTCCCGTATCGGCGACGCTCAATTGGAGGGAACGCCGTATCGCCCCCCCCGTCGCCGCGTAGCCGACGAGGGCGGAGACGCCCGCAGTCCTGAAGTCGGCGCCGCGGAAATTGAAGGCGGCCAGCGCTGCCGCCCGCCAGCTTTCCCTCTCCGCCCCGAAGGCCGTGACCGAGGGCAGCCAGGAACCGTTGAAGCCGACCGACAGGAATCGGCCAAAAGACCTAATTAAGCTCAGGTTCGGCGCGAGGACGCTTTCTGCGCCGCTCCCGTAGATCGCGCCGAAGTCGCGATATACCGAGAACGGCGTTCCGGACAGGCGGTAGCGGAAGAACGGCGCGACGACGCCCGCGTACGACAGGTCGGCAGCGAAGGAACCCTCCTTAGCGAAGAAGAAGAGGGGGATCGGGTTCTTGAGCGTCGCGTAGGACAGGATGATGTCGCCGACCATCCCATTCTGGAGGGCGAGAAATCGCGTCGTCTCGTCGCCGAGACTCTCCGCGACGACCGCCCGCGGGACCGGGCCGCAGAGGGATAAGAGCGCGAACGCGAATGCGGCAAATCTTTTCACCTGGTCACCTCCAAATTCCTTCGACGTACACGAGGAAAATCGACATCATGAAGAGAGCAAGGGCGACCGCGATCGCGGCCGAGAGCCATTTCAAACCCTTGGCGGCCGATTCGCCCCTCTCCCTTCTCCCGGAAAGGGTCGCGAGGAGGGCGGCGCCGAGGGCGGAGTTCGCGCACATCAGGGCTATCGGCACGATGGTTCGGGCGGCGCGACCTAGGATCGCGTAGGCGAGGAAAACATAGAGGGGCCAGGCGAGGAGGACGAAGAAGAGAACGAGGCCCGAGACGAAGAGGATCTTGCCGATCATAGTGCCCCCTCATTTGCGGCGCCAAAGCGGGTTTGACTTGGCGTTCACGTCGCCGATACCGACGGCGAGGACGAGCCGGGAATAGCGCGAGTTCGCTACCGACAGGTCGCAGCGCAGGAAGGCGACCAAGGAGCCCTCGACCCTCACGCTGACGAGAGGCGACACGTAGAGAGACTGGAGCGCGTCGGGGGCGCCGCCGAGGGACCCGGCCAATCCCGCGTCATAGCCCAGGACGAGGCCGGGCGATATTTTAAAAAGGAACGAATTGATAAGAAGAATGGGAGGGGAGTCGAAATAGAGCCCGATCGGCCAGGCGAAACGCAATTCCAGGTCGGCGTCGGCGACGTAGTCTCCGCCTATCTGGTAGGCGCCGACCACCTCGGTCGACAGATCGGAGGCCCGCGAGACCGGCTTCGAAAGAAGACTCTCCCCATGCCCCCCCACTGAAAGCGTCAACCATCGGGCCAAAGGCGCCAGGACCTGGAAACGCGCGTAGGCGGAAAGGGAGGGCGTGGTAGCCTCCGTCACGAGATTGGTCGAAAGATTTCCGCTCGCGCCCACGCCCGCGATAAAGCCCGTCTCGGGATAAACCGGGGGGAGTCCGCTCGTCCATGTCTCATGCGAGGAACGGCGCCTGTCGTAGGCGATGCCGAGCCTGCCGGTGAATCGCCGAAATCTGTAATCGTCCAGGGACGCGTCGGCGAAATCCACCGGCTGGTTCTTGTCGTAATCGAGTTCGGCCTCCAGCCGGTAGAAATGGAGGAAGGAATAGACGGAGGAAAGCCATGCCTTGTCTCGGTTGAAGATTACCGAATCGACGGCCTCCCCCGAGGCCGGAATGAGGAGGCTGTCTTGTAGGCCATGCGAAAAGCCGAAATCGAGGTTGAGGTTGGAGCCTTCGGGAATGAGATCATGGGCATAGCCCGCCACCGAGAAATTGTCGTGGAAAGGCAGGATCGAGCCGGAGGCACCGAGGCCGAAACTGGGAAAGTATATGGCGCTGGCACCGCTCTGCGGTGAGCGCGCCTCCTCGAGGGGAAGATCCTGTGCCGAGACGGCAAGGCTGGCGCCGGCTATCGCGAGAGCCACGAGTGTCGTTTTCACGCCGCCCCCTCCCTTTCCGCCACGCGCCCGTCGACGAGGCGAACGACTCTCCCGACGCTTTCCATGACCCAAGGATCGTGGGAGGCGAAGATGACACAGACCCCGAGGGAGTCGTTTATCTCCTTGAGAAGGGCGACGATCTTCCTCGCGTTTTCGCCGTCGAGATTCGCGGTCGGCTCGTCGGCGAGGATGTAGCGGGGGCCATGAACCAGCGCCCGCGCAATGGCGACGCGCTGCTTTTGCCCGCCCGAAAGCTCGTCGGGCCGATGCCGCACATGCCCTTCCAGGCCGACACGCTCGATGAGTTCGAGGACCTTCCGCTTCTCGAAGGGCATGCCCTTCATCTCGAGGGGCACGACGATGTTCTCGTAGGCGTTGAGGGCGGGAATCAGATTGAAATTCTGGAAGATGAAACCGATCTGCCTGGCCCGAAAGGCGCGAAGCCTTCCGGTATCGTAGAAGCCGAGATCCTCCTCGTCCACGAAAACCCTTCCCGTCGTCGGTCTGTCCATCGCGCCGATGATGTTGAGAAGGGTCGATTTCCCGCTCCCCGAAACGCCCGACAAGGCAAGAAGCTCTCCGTCCTCGATCGCGAGATCGATCCCCTTGAGCGCCTCGAAATTCAAGCGTCCCATCTTGTAGGTCTTCCGAACGTCGCGCAGCAGTATCATCAGTCCTCCTCCCTTCATAGATCGAGGCTCGCCTCGAAGCCGCCTTGCCAGACCTCGTCCCCGAAGGCGACGCGGTACTTTTCTTCGTCGTTGATCGCGAGCCCGAGGAAGAGCGAGACGCTCGCCCCGCCCCAGGCCTTGTTGATCGAGAATTGATGCCTCATCGTCCCCGACACCGATTCCCAGGCAAGGGAATAGGCTGCGGATAGCCTTGCCATGGAGAGCGAATAACCGAGGGTCGCCTCGAGGTAGTCGGGGAAGTTCCTGTCCGCGACAAGGAGGCTGTTCCCCAGGGAGGCATTGCCCGGCGCCGAGAGGAAGGCGATGACCGACTCGTACTCCGAAGCGTCGAGTCCCTCCCCGTAGGAGAAGTACTCGAGCGAGATCGAGAGATTGTTCCCGAACAGGGGATCGGTGAGCCCGAGCTCAGCCCGAAAGTCCTGGTCGAGAAAGCCCTCGCCCGGGCGCTTTGTCGCGAGAGCCCCATCCTGTATCGTGGGCCTGTAGCTGAATTTCTTGTACACACCTTCGTAGAAAAGGGAGAGGCCGAAGGGGAAGACATAGGCCAGGTTGGCGCCGAAGACGGGGAAGCGGCCGGCATCGCCGAAATCCCTGGCAGTGCCCCCCGCGACAGCGCCGAATTCCGCGTCATGGAGATGGGCGGCCCATTTGAAATAATAGTACCAATCTCTATAATCTGACGACGATAGGAAGACCGCGCCGATGTCTGCGTGGCTCTGGAGGATCCCCGCGAGCTCCGGTAGGCCGAGCCCCAGGACGGCGCCGGGCAACCCCTCGTTGCCGACGCTTTGCCGACCTACGCGTATGGTCGGGAACTTTTCCCTGAAGGCGGGATCGAAGTCGAGGATATCGAGGGGGTCGTAGACGCTGTTGTAGCCCAATTCGCTCTTGAGATACCCGAGCTTCAGGCTCAAGCCACCGCGGTAGAGAAAGTCCACGAAGAGCTCCAGAGGGGAAAGACGGATAGGGCTTCCGTCGAAGGGCTTCGAGACATAGGCGTCGATCCGGAGATCGGGAATCAGGTCGCCGCCCAATTCCATCCCCGGCGTGACGACGAGGTGCGTGTCCGCGCTGCCCGCGTAGGCGACCGCGTCCTCCTGGGCGCTTATCGTGTCGCTTCGCAATCCGGACGCGAGGAGCGACACCGATTGCGTGAGGCCGAGGTTTATCTCCGCGGCGATCGGTCCCGCCGCAAGTACGGAAAGAAGGGCCAGGAGCCTCGCATCACCGCGCATGGATGCGTCCGATACTGTCGGGATCGAAGAGGAAGGCCGGCAGGACTTCCTTTCGTATCGAGCCTATTCTCGCCTCGCCTTCCACGCCGAGAAGCTCGTTTTTCATCGCTACCGTGAAGCCGGTGACGGCTCCGCCCTTAATGTCGATTTCGGAAAAGACCGACGTCTTTTCTATTTCGCCCGAAGCGCTGTAGTAGACCCTCTTGCGCGTCTCGTAACCGCCCTTGCCGATCCAGGCGTCTATTCTCGCGTAGTATCCCGACTTCCTCGGGGAAAGTCTGAGCAGGTAACAATCCGTCCCTCCCTCGATCGCGTCGGAAATTTCGGTGACGACATAGTCGGCTGCGAGATCGGAACTCAGGATGTCGCCCCACGAGAAAGGACTGTCCACGAAGACCGCCTGATAGCCGAGTATCTCGGGCTTTGGCCACTTGGGCTGTTTGTGGAAAATGAGGTCTCCTCGCCGCATCCCGACTTCGTCCCGGTCGATCGCGGGATAGCTCCACACGATCGTCTGATTGGCGCCGCCCTTTTTGTATGCGGTGAAGCGGTACTCGAGACTGTTGCCGTCCATGTCGGAGGCCCTCACCGATACCTCCATCGATCCCTCGACGGGATAGAAGCGCCTGTCCGCTTTTTCCAGAATGGAGCGGCCGAGTTCGGCCGTCGATTGGGCCGCCGCCTGACCGACCGCCGCCAGAGCGAGACAGAGGACCAAAAAGCCGCTTCGATCTCCGCGCATTCAATGCCTCCTCAAGAGCTCGATCGGGGTCGAGCGAAGTATCCCGGCCTGGGCCCGCAGCTGTGCCGCCCCGACGGCCGCGAGCACGACGAGAAAGGCGTAAAGGACCTGGGGGGGGCGCAGGTAGAAATCGATCCGGTTCGTACCCGAAAGGAGAACGAAGAGAAGCTCGAGGTCGCCGCCGGCGCGACGCGAGTAGGCGAAAAAGGAAAAGAGGGCCGCCAGCGCGACGGCCGCCGCGAGGGAGAGGAGAACCTGGATGAGGGATTCGAGGAGGAAGGACAGCCCGATCATCGTTGGCCGGACCCCGAAGGCCATGAGGGTCCCGAAATCCCCCCTCCTCTTCCGCGCGACGATCGTGTCGACGTTATAGTTCACGAGGGCCACGACGGTGACGATCGCCGACACCGCGAGGGCGAGCATGACGAGGAGGAATACGTTGAATTGCACCGACATGCTGCCGACGTCGGCGGAACTCGCCCTGATCCTTTCGGCCGAATCGAGGATGGATGGCCCGATGGCGGAGAGGGCAGCCTGGATTTCCAGGTTGACGTCCGCCGGAACCTCGCCGCCGCCGAAGGAAAGGCAGTACTCGATCGACCTTTGCGTCGGCGCGTAGAATTCGTCTACGGCGCGATTGCTCGTGACGATGACGGGCGTCGAGAAGAGATCGACGCCGGGCGAATCGTAGATCCCCGAAATCCTGAGAAGGAGGCTATTGTTGAGCCCCGCCGAATTCTTCCCCATGACGCGGAGGGGATCTCCGGGCTTGAAATCGGCCTTCTCCAGAAAGGACGAGGGCACGACGACCTCCCGCTCGTTCTCGGGCAGCCTTCCCGTCCTCATCGATAGATAGGAGCGTAGCTCCGCCTCGCGGCCGAAATCCACGCCCACCATTTCGCAGGCGCCGAAGACCCTACCCGGCAACCTGTAGCCGACCTCGGTCCTGACCTTTTCGGTGACGGAGGTCACGCCCCTCACTCCCCCGGCGATAGTCGCTTCGACTAAGCTGTCATCGAACCTGATGCCGGGGCTCTCCTTGAGCTTAACCGTCACCTCCCCCGAAAAGACGCGCTTTTCGAGATCGAGCTGGCGGCGGGAGCCGTCCATGTAAGCGAGGAGCAAGAGGATCACGAAGATCGAAAGCGTGTTGGCGAGGTAAAGTACCCACGACCTACCGAAGCCGATCTGCAGCTCCCTAACTATCAAGCGCCACATTCTTCCTTCCTTTCCGACGGTTCACGAGGGGGGGATCGGCTAGGCGTCGCGCAGGAGGTCGACGGTCTGCATCCGGCCGAGACTCCGGACCGCAAAGAGGGCGTTTCCCGCGAAGACGAAGACGAGGACGGCGAGGACGGGGAAGGCGCTTCTCCAGTCGGCCCGGATCAAGAGCAGGTCCCTCCCGAAGATCAGATGGAGGGGAAGAATGGTCGCCCTGATCCCCTCCCTTAGCGGATTCGCGAGGAGCCATAGGCCCGCCGCGGCCCCGATCGCGGCGGCGATCGAGATGACGACCAAAAGTTCGCCGGCGAAAAGAAGACCGATTCGCGCGTCGGCGATCCCCATCGCCTGGTAGACCCCGATCTCCTGCCGCCTCGACTCGATCGTCGCCGCGACGAGGAAGGCGCTGCTCGCGAAGACCATGGCGAGGAGGACGGCAGCCACGAAGAGGAGGCAGAAGAGGGTGAGCCGCGAGACGGCCGCCACGAGTTTCGAGGATTGGCCAGGCTGCACAAAGGCATAGGCGTCCCCGAATTTCGCGCGTATTGCCGCTTCCAGACTTGCGCCTCCTCCGCCCTCGCGGAGCCCGACAAGAACTTCGCCGACGGTGTTTTCCCTCGTCTGGAGAAGGCCGTTGAGAAAGCCAAGATCGACGAAGGCGAAGGGGGCGAATTCCGCATAGTAATCCAGCGCGTCGTAGTCGAGGGTCCCGGTCAGGCGCACCGTATCGAAGTGGTCATAGCCGTCTATCGTCCGAACCGTGACGCCGAGGGAATCGCCGACCTCGGCGCTGAGGTAGTCGGAATGACGGAAATAGAGACAGGTTTCGCCGGGACCGCGGAGCCAGGCTCCCTCGTCCAAATGGCGCCCCGCGAGAAGCCCTTCCTCCCGCCGTGGGTCGACGCCTACGAGGATGACCGGAGCCGAATTGAGTTCCGAAAGCATCCTTCCACGGACTCGAAGCCGAGGAGCCGCCGCGCGCACCTCCCTCCTTCCATCGAGGAAGAGGAGCAGCTCCTTCCAACGAGGCAAGGCGAGGAGCTTCTTCTCCCCATCCATCGTGATGAGGTCGATGCGCGCGGCTCCCTTGGGCGCGATGATGAGATCGCCCGACATGTTCTCGGCGACCGCTTCTTCCAGCGAGGACGAAATCGAGGAGAGGACATTGGAGCCGACGACGAGGTAGAAGGAAAAGAGAAGAAAGACAGCCCCGAGAAGGGAGAAGGTAACCTTGTGTCTCAAGACGCTCTTGAAGATGTAAACCGGCATGACCCCTCCTCGCGGCGAGCCGACTCTCATTGCGGCCCGTGAGGGGAATGTAGGACGCTCGAGCCACGAAGCGAATGGGCGATTTGCCTCATTTTGAGGCTCGCCGATCGGGACATATGCACTATTCGCGCGCGATCGCCCCCTTTTCGCCGAGGTGCGTCGACAAAGTCTTGCGCAGCGACTCGGAAATGGCGATCATTCGTGCCTGTTCATCATGAAGGAACCAGTACCGATTTCCCTTGAAGAAGCGAAGCGCCTCGCCATCGCGGCGAGCGGCCTCTCGCCGGCCATGCCGACAGGGAGCGACGACTCGACCCTCGCCGTCCTTTCGCGCCTGGGTTCGGTGCAGATCGACAGCATCAATGTCGTGGCGAGGGCCCATCACCATATCATCTGGGCCCGAAACCCAAAGCACGACCTGGGGGACCTGGCCCGCCTCGAGGCCGAACCCCGGCGCGTCTTCGAGTACTGGTCCCACGCCGCCGCCTACCTGCCGATGACAGACTGGCGCTACTGCCTCCCTCGAATGGAGAAGGTCCGCGCAAAAGGTCATCCTTGGTTCGGCACCGACCCCCTCGTCGTCGAGGAGGTGAGGGCAAGACTACGGGCTGAGGGCCCCCTCGGCTCCGGCCATTGGGTGGACGAACGCGAGGAGAAGGCCGGCTGGTGGGACTGGAAGCCGGCCAAAATAGCCCTGGAATACCTCTTTCACTCGGGCGAGATCATGTCCGTAACCAGGAGCGGCTTCAAGAAGATATACGACCTCACCGAACGCGCCCTCCCCGCCTGGGTCGACACTCGGATGCCGAATGAGGAGGAAATGGCCGCCTGGTACGTGGACAGGGCCATCGCGAGCCTCGGTGTCTTTGCGCGCCGGGATGTTGCCTACGGACGCAAGGAAGGCCTTTCGGGCATCGATGCCGAGATCTCGCGGCGCCTCGAGACGGGCGAGCTCGTGTCGCTCCGCCTCGAAGCCTCATCCCCTCCCGGCCCCTCGCCCGAGCCCTCGCCCAGCCCACTTCTCCATTACGCACGGCCCGGGGATGTCGACATCGCGACCGCCGCTCCCGGAACCGACTCCTGGCGTGCCTTCATCCTCTCGCCCTTCGATCCCCTCGTTATCGACCGCCGTCGACTGGGCCGTCTCTTCGGCCTCGAGTATCAGATCGAATGCTATGTCCCCGAAAAGAAGCGGAGCTTCGGCTACTTCGCCCTGCCCATTCTCGCTCTCGGCCCAGGCGGCGAGGCCGCCTTCGCCGGACTCCTCGACGCCAAGCTCGAAAGGAAGGAATCACTCCTCAGGGTGAAGCGCCTGGCCCTGTGGCGGGAAAGGCCTCGTCGGGGCTCGGGGAAGGAAGGCGCGGCCGATCGCGGCGCCTTCGCCTCGGCCATCGTGCGGGCCCTCGCCGCCTACGCCTTGTGGCAGGGCGCAACGAGCATCGTCATCGAGCGCCTCGATGCCGAAGACCCCGTCCTCGCTCGCCTGGTCGCCTCGCGTGCCTCGCGTGCCTCGCTCATCTCGCGCGTCTAGCCGCCTCCCGCCAGACCGCTACAGTATCCTTTCTTTCCAAGCCCGCCCCGTCGGTGTCGCGGCGAGGCCCCCCTCGGCAGTCTCCTTGAGCGCCGCCGGCATCGCGTCACCAATTGCCTTCATCGCCCCGACCACCTCGTCGAAGGGTATGGCCGAGCGCACACCGGCTCGAGCCAGGGTGACGGCCGTGATCGCGTTAGCCGCCATGAAAGCGTTGCGCTTGACGCAGGGCACCTCGACGAGACCCGCGACGGGGTCGCAGGCGAGGCCGAGGGAATTCTTGAGCGAGAGGGCCGCCGCGTCGATCGCGTCCGCGAAGTCCATACCCTCGAGGACGGCCAGGCCCGCCGCCGCCATCGCGCCCGCCGAGCCGCACTCGGCCTGGCAACCTCCCGCCGCCCCCGAGAGGGTGGCGCGCTGGGCGATGAGGACGCCGATCGCGGTAGCCGCGACGAAGGCGTCCTGGAGCCGCGTCGATTCGGCGTTCAGCGAGGGCTCGCGGGCGTCGCGCCAGGCCCAAAGGACCCCGGGCACGATGCCGCTCGAACCGGCCGTAGGGAAGGCGACCACCCTGCCCCCGCAGGCGTTCACCTCATTGACGGCGAGGGCGTAGGTGATGGCCAGGCCGAAGAAGCGATCGGCGACCGGCGGCGCCACAGGCGAAGAAGCCACCTTGAAGGCGGCGCCTTCGGTGAGACCCGAATAGGACCTCTTCGGCGAAGCGACCCCGAGCTCGATCGCGTTGCGCGAAATCGTCATACGTCTGCCTATCTCCGAGCGGACGACCCCGGCCGTAGAGCCCGAGGCGAAGGCATCCCTTTCGACGAGCCATTCGGCATAGCCCAGGCCCGACTCGCCTATCCTCTCCAGGAGCTCGACCGCGTTCGAGAATTTCCAATTCACGACCTGCCTCCGCCCGAGGCCGAGGGCACGTAGACCACGTCCTTCACCCCCATGACCCCGCCCAGGGCAGGGATGACCCCCGAAGCCACGAGACCGTCGACCTCGACGACGAGGAGGGCGAGGTCGCCTTTGTCGGTCCGGTGCGAGGTCATCGAGGCGATGTTGAAGCCCCAGGCGGCGAGGATGGCCGCGACCCCGGCGATGACGCCCCTCGTGTCCTGGTGGAGGACGAGGATGGCCTCGAGCGCTCCGTCGAGCTCGGTCTTGAAACCGTTGATGGATTGGAGCCTCACCTTGCCCCCGCCCACCGAGGCGCCGCGCACACGGGTCCGGCGCTCGCCGCTCGAGAGCTCGATAATGACAGTGTTGGGATGATAACGCTCCGGCCCGTCGAAGACGGGGACGAGCTCGATGTCGAGGCCTTCGCGCCGCGCGAGCTCCGGCGCGAAGGTCAGGCGCTCGTCCTCGGGGAGGATGCCGAGAAGACCCGCGATGGCCGCCTTGTCCGAGCCGTGGCCCTTCCAGGTGCTGGCCAGCGAGCCGTGAAAGAGGACGCGGGCATGATCGAAGGGCCCGCCGTGGATCTTCCGCGCGAGGAAGGCGATGCGGGCCACGCCCGCGGTGTGCGAACTGGAGGGCCCGATCATCACGGGCCCGAAGATATCGAGAAGACCTAAGGCTCTTTCAGGCATGGGCGAACTATACGCCAAAGCGCCTCCCCGGTGAAGCGAGTCGCCGCCGAGCCTTTCCGCTTCGATTCACAAAAAGAAGCGCCGCGCGCGGCGTCGGTCGCCGATCATCGAGGCGGCGGAAGAATGCCTTTGATTTCAATTTTCGTCTCGGGCCAGGCGGCGAAGATTCCCGTTATGAAGGCGCTGAGCTTCGCACGCAGCTCCTCCAATGGCGGGTGAGCTTCGCCGGGGAAGGCGGCGAGGAGCTTGTGGTCGGCCTCGCCGTCCTCGAACATCTCGAGGAGTCCGAAGGCCTCGCATTCGACGAGGCTTCCCTCCGCGAGAGGGCTGCTCGTGATCACATAGCAGTCGCGGCAGTCACCGTCACCCGAGATACCGGCCGTGCCGGGGACGAACCCATAGGGCCAGGGATAGGGAAGGAGAACGGGGCGCGAGCCCTTGCGCTCGAAGGTCGCCTCGTCGTAGATACCCTTTTCTCGGCTACCGGCCTCGGCCTCGATGAATACGCGCATCGAATCCCTCCTCCAACCCGGAATGGGGCTCGCAATGAGCCGCCGACAGGCCGCCTAACGCAGGCGAGGCTTCGCTACCTTTCCAGCTTCCTGTACGTCACCCTATGTGGGCGATCGGCGGCGTCGCCGAGCTGCTCGTGCCTCCAGGCGGCGAACTCGCTGAAGTTCCCGTCGTACCAGATCGCCTCGGAGTTGCCCTCGAAGGCGAGGATGTGCGTGCAAACCCGGTCGAGGAACCAGCGATCGTGGCTGACCACGAGTGCCACGCCCGCGAAGTCGTCCAGCGCCTCCTCGAGGGCGCGCATCGTGTTGACGTCCAGGTCGTTCGTCGGCTCGTCGAGGAGGAGCACGTTGGCGCAATCCTGCACCATCAAAGCCATGTTGAGCCTGTTGCGCTCCCCGCCCGAGAGGACCCCCACCTTCTTCGACTGGTCGGTGCCCGAAAAATTGAACCAACTGCAATAAGCCCGCGAATTGACCTCGCGCTTGCCGAGCTTGATGATGTCCAGCCCGCCGGAGAGCTGCTCCCAGACCGAATTGTCCGGATCGAGACGATCGCGGTTCTGGTCCGCGTAGGCGAGCTTGACCGTGTCGCCCAACTTGATGCTCCCCTTGTCGGGCTTTTCGGAGCCGGTGATCATCTTGAGGAGGGTGGTCTTGCCCGCGCCGTTCGGCCCGATGATGCCGACGATAGCCCCCGGCGGCACCTCGAAGCTGAGACCCTCGTAAAGGAGCTTGTCGTCGTAGGACTTCGCGAGATCCTTCGCTTCAATTACGACATTACCGAGCCGGGGCCCGACGGGGAGGACGATCTTCGAATCGCGCAACTTCTCCTTGCCTTCCTCGTTGAGGAGCTTCTCGTAGCGCGTAATGCGTGCCTTCGACTTGGCGTGGCGACCCTTGGGGCTCATCGACACCCATTCGAGCTCCCGCTCGAGCTGCTTGGCCCGGGCCGATTCGCCCTTCTCCTCCATCTCGAGCTGCTTCGCCTTCTGGTCGAGCCAGGACGAGTAATTGCCCTTCCAGGGAATCCCCTCGCCGCGATCGAGCTCGAGAATCCAGCCGGCGATGTTATCGAGGAAGTAGCGATCATGGGTGACCGCGATGACCGTGCCCTCGTACTCGCGGAGGTGCCGCTCGAGCCAGGCCACCGTCTCCGCGTCGAGATGGTTGGTCGGCTCGTCGAGCAACAGGATGTCGGGCTTCTTGAGCAGCAAGCGACAAAGAGCTACGCGTCGCCTCTCGCCGCCCGATAGCACATCGACCACCTTGTCGGCCGGCGGACAGCGGAGGGCGTCCATCGCGAGATCGAGTCGGGCGTCGAGGTTCCAGCCGTCGCAGTCGTCGATCTTCTCCTGGAGCTTCGCCTGGCGGGCCGCCAGCTTGTCGAAGTCCGCGTCCGGGTCGCCGTAGGCCTCCCCGATCGCCTCGAACTCCTTGAGCATGTCGACGATCTCCTGCACCCCTTCGCTCACGATTTCCTTGACAGTCTTTCCGGCCGCGAGCTCGGGCTCCTGCTGGAGATAGCCGATCGTGTAACCCTTCTCGACCCGCGTCTCGCCGAGAATCTCCTCGTCGATGCCCGCGAGAATCTTGAGGAGACTCGACTTGCCCGAGCCGTTCAAGCCGATGACGCCGATCTTGGCGCCATAGTAATAGGACAGATTGATGTCCTTGAGCACGACCTTGGTCCCGTGACGCTTGGTCACCCGGTCCATCGTGTAAATAATCTTCTTGTCGTCGAAAGTGGTAGCCATGCGCGGACTATAGCAGAGAAAAGGTCGCTTTGTTAAGGAATGCGGAACTCCCGCGCGACATGGAGGTCGCGCCACAGGAATCGCCGAAGCTTTAGCTTCGGCAGGTCATGGATGACGAGGGCGCGTCGGCTCGCTTCGCTCGCCGTCGGGCTCTCCGCTTCAATCTTCCCTTCGCGGGGCTGACCGAAGTCGGGTCTCCTTCGGAGCCCCGACGAAGTTTCACTCGGCGAAGGGAAGGATTTCCGCTTCGATCCCTCGCGCTCATTTTGTTCAAGAGCTTTTCTTGCGCGATAGGTGGCGGTCGCGTCTCGGAATCTGACCCCATCGGGCCCAGAATCGCAGGGCTATGATCTATGACTCCAAAGGCAGTCAATAGTCAAAACCATTCTTTTTGTCGGTATGCTTTTGTATCTCGCCATATGCTAAAGCCGCTCGGAATTAGCCAATTCGATCCCAATCATAGTCAATAGCCAGATAGCCGAGTCCTTTTTTCCCTCCGCGTAGGTGGTCTCGTCCTGATTCGCCATTTCCTGCAGCAGGTTTCCAACCTTTCGCTATTCTGGCCGACGGCTAGAACCTCGGACAATTTGCCGATGAGGAGTTTCTCAAAATCGGCTCTCCTCCCCTCGCCGTAAGTCTGAAAATAAGAAGCGATGAGAGCTTCGTAATGCTTGTCGTCAACGGCTCGGTTCTTCGAAAAGCCTGCGCGTCCTTTCCGATGGCTTTTGGCGAACCTTCACCCCGTGGACCGACGAGCACGGGGCCTACCCCCGGGCGATCTCCGGATCGCGCCTGGCTGTCGCTGACGGAACTGACGGTACTGACGGCGACGATGCGGGACTCGTGCCCGCAGAACATGCAGACATCGCTCAGGATCGGGAGGGACTACCTGCCGCGCTTCACCTGGGCATGAAGGGGATCTGGGGTCCGCAAAGGGTCGGGAGGAGGATTCGGCCCTCCGACAAGGTTCGAGGAACAATCAACATTTTTGGGACGTGTTGGTTCCTTACTTTCTGGGCCTCTCCGCCTCCCTTTGCCCTCGGTCCCCGTCCATCGCATCATTTCCACCTCGACCTTAGCCGTCCGTCCCGCCGGCTCCAGCCTCCACGAGATGCCTATTCTGGGGCAGGATCTCGGCAAACTCGTACAAAATTACGCCTGAATCGCTGATGCGCACGTTTACTCGAGAGTTATCGACCATTGCGTCCAAAATCTTCTCTGCGCTTTTGAATGACAATCCTGTCTCGGCGACGAGATCCGACACCGAGAGCAGTCCGTCATGCATATAGGCCAGCTTGTTGATCTGATTCGTGACGGACGCAGGCCGGCGGATCGACCGATCTTGCCATATCGAATGGACGGCATGGATATATCTCGTGGCAATTTTTAAGGCAATAAATATGCCGATTAATATAAGACTCCCGATTCCGGTGAAATTCCCCATCCACGGGATGGACATCATCGCGCCATTCATAAAACCTGTCCCTCGGCTCTCGAAGGTCGACAATGACTTTGCCGGGCAGAGCACGAAGACTTTTCCGCCCGCTGCGACGCGATCGAGGGCATGCCCACTGCGGGATAAGTCACACTACATAGAGTATCGACATTGGCTCGGAGGCCGTCTGCGTCGCCAGACCAATCGGCGGCGGGGAATCGACGAATCCCATATCTATCGCCGAGTCGAACCTCCCGCCGCCCTAGGTCCAATCCTCTCGCGGCAGGGAGAAAAGCGAGCGCTCGCCGCAATGCTCTTCTCCGCTCCCCCGAGGGACTTGAGAGGAAGCGACGTTTCCAGGAGCTTCCCATGGCGTTCCTTCCTTACACGATCAGCCGAAGGATTTCATGCCGAAGTAGGTGCCATGCCACCCATGATACCAGACCTGGCCCGTATAGCCGTTGACCCCCAACATGCCGATTATCTTTCCGTCCTTGAGAACATGAATGGTGTAATAGCCGTAGAATGAATCGCCGCCGATCTCGGAATTGTATCCTTGATTGTAGGAATCAAGGTATTTCTGGGCGTCTGCATCGGCCTGGGCGATCGTGACGGGCATGCTTATCTTCCGAGAATCAGTCGGCGTGGCGCCCCGCGCCATCATCCCGTACTTGAGATTCCACATCATGTCGGGGCCGGGTTCCGGCGTCATCGTTCCCGTGTACTTGTCCATGAGCATCTCGAAGGCGCCGACACCACTGTCCTTTTCGGCGAAGGCGACATAGAACTGGTTGTCGAATTCCATAATCTCGGAGATGGCGAGGTTGGCATCGGCCCACGAGGCGAGATACTTGTCGGCCTGGACCTTCGCGTCGTCGATGGTCATAGGGGAACGAGCGGCTTCCAAGCTTCCGTCGTCATAGCCGCAGCCGCCATACGACCCGCCGTAGCCCCCTCCCATCATGCCTGGATAGCCGCCATAGGGGCCTGCCCCAGGGACGCCATATCCATAGCCTCCCCCCATCATTCCCTGAGCTCCAACAGTGAAGGCTGTGAGGCAGGCCGCCACGATAAGACCTGATAATCTCTTCATTGCTTTCTCCTTGCGCCGGTTGAACCGGCTCTGTCGGTTGCCGAGCAGTTGTTGTTCCCGGCTCGCCGCTAACCTAGGGCACTTTGGTGAATACACGGTGAATGGCATATGCGGATTGTCCGGAGACGTACTGGTAGCGCTTTGTGCTGCCAATGCCCTCGAGCTTCTCGTCTCGGCCTTGCCCCGGGAGTCGACCAAAAATCGCGGCATCTCATAAGATCCGCGTGTCATCGGTCGCGCCCTTGAGGGTGATTCGCTCGGGGGTTTTAGGCGTACGGTGCGGCGATTGGCGTCCACCTGCTCGAGTTCTCTCGCCCCATGCTATGCTCTTGGCATGGACCCCAACATGCGCTTTCGCCAGCGACTCGCCAGCCTGCGCACGGCCTCGTCCCGCCTTCGCGAGGCGGTCGACCTCTCGAGGCTACGGAGTCTCACCTATCTTGAAAAGCAGGGACTCATCCAGGCCTTTGAGTTTACCCATGAGCTTGCGTGGAACGTGATGAAGGACTGGTTCGAATACCAAGGAGCCGTCGACATCACCGGTTCTCGCGACGCGACTCGCAAGGCGAGCGGCGCGGGCCTCATCAAGAATGGGAATGTCTGGATGGAGATGATCAGGAGCCGAAACGAGTCGTCGCACACTTACAACCTCGAAGTCGCCGAAAAGATAGCGAAGGCGATCGAAGCTTCGTACTGGCAGGCAATAGAGGAGTTTCTCACGACTATGGGAAGCCGGGAGGCGGGACTATGAGGGCGGGCCTCGATGGGCCGACCCTCGAGCTTCTCGTCTCGGCCTTGTCTCGGGAGTCGACCATACATCGTGTCATCCTTTTCGGCTCGCGCGCGAAAGGCACCGCGAAGCCTGGTTCGGATATCGACCTTTGTCTTGAGGGTCCAGATATCGGCACGCCGGAACTGGCCCGGCTTGAGACCCTTCTCGACGACCTCCTTCTCCCGTGGGAGATAGACCTCGTCCCACGCGCGGATATCAACAATCGGGAACTTCTCGCGCATATCGACGAGTTCGGCATTGCCATCTACGAAAAAGCGATTTGATTGATTCGAAGGTCAGCCCCCTTCGACAAGCTTCCCTAGTTGCGTTCGAAACGCGGCTACCCATGAAAGGACTTGCGGCTTTTCACTACCAGCAGCGTCGGCTATTTTTCGCGACAATACGCCGCTTTCACTTCCGGCCCAGCACGATGTGCCGAAGCGCCTCATCGAGGGCGGTGCCGTCGGGTCGGCCGCCATCTGACATTGTACCAGCGGCCTCCTCGAAATGACGGATCTCGCCTTCTATAAATTCACCGATCACCGGAACGGCCGGCTCGAACCCGAACTCGAAGCCGGACCGCTTACGCAAGAGTAGGTCACGAATTGCCATTTCGAGCATCGGTGTCAGTTTCGCGTCGTCCAGCAGGTCCTCGAAGGGGAGAGGCGGGCTTTCCCCATGGGCCTCGATCCATCGACAGGCGAGGAGGGGACGAAGAACGTAGAAGTACTTTTTAATCTTCACTTGATCGCCCTGCAGGTACTCTCTGAAGTTGCCCCGCGCCATGTGGAGGTAGTGATAGACTGCCTTGATGGGCGAGAACCAGTCCCGCGAAGCTTCTTCAATTACATTGAATTCCTTCTCCAGCTTCCTGTAAACGATCGGCGACCGCAGCCATTCAAAAAGCATGGGATTGGACTTCGACATGAGCTGGAGAGTCTTTCGCAGGTCCCATCCTGAAAAATCGAGAAGGTCGACGACGGGGTACTCGATCACGTCGCGGCCAGGCTGTACCGAGAGATACCAAGGGAGTTCGTGGACGTAAATAAAGCGGACATCCCAATCGCTGTCCGTGGATTCGAAGCCCCACGCGCGAGATCCGGATTCCACCGCATAGAGGATACGCACGCTATGTTCCGCCTCAATGGCGGAGAGGCGGGAAAGAATTTCGGTTTTCACGGGCTGAGCCTTGTCTGGATTGCGGTGCCTGTCAATGCTCGGCGGCTTCGGGCTCCACAAGACTCATCAGAAACGGGATCAGCTCCCTTTAGCGGCCCACGCCCTCTCGATCCCCGTTGCCATGAGGGCGCGCGAGCGAAGGCGTAGAAGGCCCGAGAGAAGCATCAAGGCGCCCGTGGCGAGGAGGAGCCATTCTATCTTGATCAAGTCGCCGAGGGGGCCGAAGGCGAGCATCGCCAAGGGCATCACCGAGGTCTGGATCATGGCCAGAACGCTGTAGACGCGGCCCAGGTAATCTGACTCCACATGCTCTTGGATCATCACCGCGAAGGGCGTGTTGAAATAGGGCATAGCGACGCCGAAGAGGCCCATCACTCCGAGATAGAGCCAGAAGGGAGGGGCGAGGCCGAGTAAGAACGCGCAGACTGCCATCGCCAGATTCGACGCGATGACGGTGGCCATCCTGTTCCTGAGCCCTCCCTTCAAGGCGAGCAGGCCTCCTCCTATGGTCATGCCGAGTGAGAAGGCCACCTCGATCCCCGTCAATCTCCAGACCTCGGGCCCGTAAGTCCGCGCGGCTTGGAGGGGGGTGAGAAAGGCGGAAGGCGTGATCAGGAAGAAGAGAATGGCGGTGTAGGAGAAGAGGCCCACGAGGTAGCGATGTCCGCGAACATAGGAAAAGCCTAGGCCCATGTCTTCGAAGTAGCCGGTGGATGCCGGCTCTGTCGCCTTGGCGTGCGGCGGGATCTTCAAGAAAACCAGCAAGACAGTGATCGCTATCGCCGCGGTGCCGACGTCGATGAAGAAGATGAAATGAAGGGGAAGGAAGGAAAGCAGGACTCCTGCCACCATCGGGGACAGGAGCATCAGGGTCGACTGGATCGAGCCGTTGAGCGCGTTGATCCTAACTAAAGACTCCGTCGGGACAATCTGGGGCAAGATCGCGCCGACGGCCGGCCCGTGAAAGGCCTGTCCCGCGGCCCTGATGGCCGAGGCGACGAGGAGGAGCCAGATCGCCTCGTTGCCCGCGCGGTAGACTAAGGCGAGTGCCAGGGTCACGAGGGCGATGGCGGCGTCGGCGAGAACGATGACCATCCTCCGATCGTGGCGGTCCGCGACGACGCCCGCGAAGGGAGAGAGGAAGAGCAAGGGAAGGAAGCCGAAGAGGATCATCGCCGTCATCATGAGGCCCGACTTCGTGGCCAGGGTGATGTGCCATACGATGGCGTACTGGACGAGGGAGGAACCGAAGAGGGAGATCGTCTGGCTCGAAAGGAAGATGGCTATGTCCCGTTTCCAATTGCGCATCGATGGGCTCCGCTGATGGAAGAAGTATGGTCGGCGCTGGCTTGATAAAAGGGATCGCTATATTTTTATTATCATCCTGATTATCGGGGCTTTCCAGGGCAAAATGGTCTCTTTGCGATCCTCGGCCAAAGGGACATTACGAAGCCCCTGGACCGGTATCCGGCAAAATTCGGTATTGGGCTTTGATATACTTTTGTTTTGTCATCCCGCTTTCTAACAACCTATTGTTGGCTTAATTTATCTTTCCAATGCGGACCATATTCCATTTCTTCGACGACAACCGCTTTCGCCGCGGGACCGAGTAGTCTCTCTACGACATGGAGAGACATATCTATCCCTGCGGAAATGCCACCTGAAGTCACGATCCCTTCCGAGGATTCGACAAATCGCCTATCGCGAACGATCTCCGTCGACGGCGAAAGTTCTGCGAGGTGAGCGAAAGCATCATGATGAGTCGTGGCTTGTTTGGCATGTAGAAGCCCCGCCTTCGCGAGAAGAAGAGCGCCCGTGCATACAGAGAGAAGGAGCTCCACAGTCTTTGCCTTTTCGGTTATCCAATTGATGAGTCCGGTATCCTTTAGGAGCGGCCTCACGCCAAAGCCGCCGGGGATGATCAATATGTCGGGCTCAGGGCATGCATCAAAAGAATATCGGGGTGTAATGAGGAGGCGACCACGCGCGACAACTGGCGCGGTTGACTTCGCAACTTCGTAGACATAGAACGGTGAAGGGCTAATCAACTCTCCGGCGACGGTGAAGACTTCGTGAGGTCCGGCAAAATCGAGCAGCTCGATATCATCAAAGATCAAAATTGCGACGTTTCTCGGTTTGACGATCATAGTTAGCTCCAGGGTAGATCATAGCATCGGGTTTCGCTCTTCGCAAGGAATCGACCAATCAAAATCTGGCGACATTGCGTTTCGGCCTCAGCTTCATTACGATAATGGGCAAAGGTAGGTCACGTCATGATTGCTTCCGGATTTCAGCACGAATATGTCTTATGGCTCATGGTCATGGTATACGGTCTTCACATCCTCGAAGAGTTCACCTTGGATTGGAAGTCCTGGAGCCACGACACCCTAGGCTTCAATCTGGAATGGTCGAATTTCTATGTCACCAACGCGATCGTCATAGTGCTTGGCATCTCATCCGCCATGATCGGATGGAAGCTGCCTGCCGTCAGCCTGATGTTCCCCGCGGTGGCCATCGTCAACGCCATTTTCTTGCATATCATTCCCACGATCAAAGCCAGAAGGTATTCGCCAGGGCTGGTCACCGCCGTAATCGGATTCCTTCCCGTCGGCACGTTGTGTTATCTGTTCGAACTCAAAGATAATGGGACTAATTATGGCGTAATGGGAATCAGCCTCATCGGAGGCGCGCTGCTCATGGCCTATCCTGTCGTCATGATAAGAATCGCGGAAAGAAGAAATGACAAGAAGAGGACGGAATAGCGGCAAGGCAACATAGAGTCGCTCGCCGGCCGATTCAGGAGCCCCTCGATCGCCGCCTCACCTCTTCCCTTCCCCACCCGGGAATGACTACCTTCGGAATAGTGCTCTCAGAAGGAGGTTCCATGCGGGGATTCGAAGCTAAGACTAGCGTCGTGATCAAGGCGGAAGCGGAGCGGGTCTGGCGGGCCCTCACAGACCCGGCACTCATCAAGCTCTACCTGTTCGGCACCGATGTGGATTGCGACTGGAAGGTCGGAAGCCCGATCACCTATCGCGGCACCTGGGAAGGCCAAACCTACGAGGATAAGGGAAAGATCGTCGAGTTCGTCCCCCGAAGGCGCCTGGTTTCGACCTATTGGAGTTCGATGTCAGGGAAGGCAGACTTGCCCGAAAACTACAGCCTCGTTTCCTACACGCTGGAGGATACGGCAGGCGCGACCCTCCTCGAACTCGCTCAGGATAACAACGACAGCGAGGAATCGGCCGCCCACTCAACGGCCAATTGGGAGATGGTCCTCCGGGGAATGAAGGAGCTCCTGGAAGGCGGAAAAATCTGAGCCCGCTGAGCGGGCGCCCCCGCTCTATCCGCGATGTGACGGCGGCAGTCCGGCGCAAGGTCTTGATTCCCGACACGGAGGGGAGGCATATCTCGTGGTTATAAAACTACATGGTGCCGCTGAAGATGCGTATCCAAAAAGAGGCAGGAATCGTCATTGGGCAAAAATTGAAGATAGCAATTGAAATAATATAGAAGAGGCGATGCCAGGCGATAGCCGTCTGAAGGCCGACTACGAATCCGAATATCGAAATATCAGCCCGACGGGGCAACACTGCTCATCATGACCACCAAGATCGGGAATCAAGCGTCGCCCGGAATGAGAATTATCTGAAGTTCTCCGTTGTTGCTCCAATGAAATGTCAAGCATCTAACAGGGTCATTGTGAATCAATGAATAGGACTGCCTGATTTCTCGAGGCAGTCCCGCTTTTTCACAGTCCGTATCCCTTGCCTAAAAGGCTCCGGCGGCTACAAGGAAGTCGAATAGATAACCCGCCAGGATGGCCCCCAGCCAGAGCACGGCGACGACAAGTCCGACCACCTTCCATCGCACGATCGTCAATGCCCCCGTAATCGCTCCTATCGAAGTGCCCGAACCCGCGACCAGGAAGGCGATGACCGCTCCATGGCTCATCCCGGAATCCAGGAAGGCCCGGATGAGGGGGAGGGAGGCTTCCGAACTCACGTAGAGGGGCAGGCCGATCGTCGCCGCGAGGGGGACGCTGTAGGCATGGCCCTGGCCGAAGAGTGTCGATATGAGGGAGGCGGGAATAAGGCCGTTCAGTAGATAGCCGACGAAGGCAAAGCCCACGAACATCGGAAGGAGCTTCTGTCCCACTCCGAGGACAGCACCGAGGAATTCTTTTGTCCTCTCGAGCGAGGATGGGGTCGGTGAGGCAATGCCGGCGGCCTCCGCGCAATCGCAAAGCGCAGCCGACGAGGTGGCGAGGAGGGGCGCGGGGGAAGGCTGGACCATCCGATAGACCCGAGGCTTGTCTCCTTCGGGCCTGGGGCAAGAGCAGCTAGATTCCGAAGCCGGCCCCGATTGCGGATAGCCGGCAAATCGCGTCTGTCCGGCAAGGAGCCCTCGTTTCTCGAGAAAGGCTGCGATGCCACCTCCCGCGAGGCCGAGGATGATCGACACCGCGAAGTAGAAGATCGCGAAGGGCCAGCCGAAGAGACCGGCGCTATAGAAGAGTTCCTCCGGCGAGGACATCGGTGACGCGACCATGAAGGCGACTATTGGGGCTAGCGGCATGGTGCTCGCGATCATGCCGAGGACCACGGCCGTCGTGCCGCAGGAGCAGAAGGGGGTGGCCACGGCGGCTCCCGTAGCGGCCAAGACGCTTGCGCCCTTCCAGCGCCGCAGGAAGCCGGCCACCTTGTCCGTATCGATAAAGGCTTTCAGCGCGGCGGCGATCAGGATGCTCGCCAGGAGATAGGGCCAGTTGTGGGCGATGGATACCAGGGTTTCGGCGAATGCGTTGCGAAACAGTGCGAGAGCAGGATTCATGTCCGTCCTCCAAAAGTTGATTTCGTCTATGCAGACGGAGGAGGAGGACGAAGGATGCAGAAAAAATGCCGACTGCCGGGCGGAACTAGGTGGCGGCCGCCTTGCGGAGCAGATCGCACTGTCCGCAGCGCTCTCCGTAGTCGATGATGCCGCCGAGGCGGTCGAGTTCAAAATGACAACACTCGAGGAGGAGATCCTTGAGCCTTTCCCTCGCCCGCTGGACGCGGGACTTGGCGGCGGGGAGGGAGATGCCGAGACGGGCAGCCAGCTCCGCCCTGGAAAGCCCCTCATATTCCGATAATAGCAGAGCCTCACGGTAGGGCTCGGGAAGCTTTCCGATCATCTCCTTGAGAGAGAAGGCGAGGCTGGCGAGAGAATCCTCGTCGACATCGGGGCTTGCATAGGAGGATTCGGCGAGGTCCCGGTATCCCTCGCTCGGACGACTGGCCCGATAGTGGTCGACGATGAGATTGCGCGTCACCCTATAAATCCATCTCTCCATGAGCTCCCATTCGTGAAAGCAGCACAGGCCGGTATGAACGCGGATGAATACCTCCTGAAGAAGGTCCTCAGCCTCCTCCCGGGATTCGACCTTGCCCCGAATGAAGGAAAAGATACGGTCACTGTATTTATCCCAGAGGGCGGAAAACTCATTGTCTGCGATCATGGCCGATCCTCCCTCTCATCATTGTGCGAGCCAATGGGGATTTCCCTAAGCGGCGCCTAGAAGATGCCATACTCGTGGGAGCTTATCACAATCCGCCTCCTGAACTCTTGGCTCAAATCGCAAGGAGGAAGCGAATGGACAGCCCTTCCGCCCCGTGCTTGAATGATCCCGTCTCGAAATCGTTCGCAAGCTACCGAGACGGGAGGAATACATGGACAACGAAAAGTCTCTGGGTCCTTCGTTTCAGCTCCTTTTTCGCATCGGCGCGATCGCCGCCTTCGCCTTCATGCTCTTCACCCTGGTGCCCTTGGTTCTCATGATCACCCAGCCGCTTCCGCCCTATGGCGGAGGCGCTGCCCTCCTCGATTTCATCGCGGCCCATCCAATCCTTTATATTACCGAGCTCGTCTGCTTCACCGGGCTCAGCATTCCCGCCATCGTGTTTTTCCTCGCCCTTGGCGTCGCGCTTTGGCCCTCGGGCAGGGATCTCGCCCTCCTGGGGGCCGTGGTCGGGATAGGCTCGGAAATCGCCGCCCTGGCCTTCGCTTCGAGCCCACCTTCGCTCAATGGAGGGCTCCTCGGCTTGAGCGCCCAGTATCAGGCAGCGAGCGAGGGGCTCAGGCCTTCGATCGCGTCGGCGGCGGGGGCCCTCCAGGCCTACGCGAACGGCTTCACCCTGATCGGCGTGCTTACGGCCCTCGGCATCTTCATTCTTTCGATACCAATGCTTAAGAGTGGCTTTCCTCGATGGGTCTCGATTCTCGGCCTCATCACCGGAGGCTCGGGAATGATCCTCGAGGCAACTCGGGATCTGGTCGGACCCTTCTATGCCCTGTATGGAATTCTCCTTCTCGTCTGGCCGTTGGGCATCGGGCTCGGGCTCCTTCGCCTGTCCATGTCGGGAGTCGTCAGGGCATAGGTCCAGGCCGGCATTTGCGCAGGGAAGGTTTTGCCTCCCTCATTCTCGTCGCTATATTCCTGGGTAGACAGGGGCCTGCCCGGCCCAGGAGGAGCGATAATGAGAAAGTTGATCGTCGGCGAATTCATCAGCCTCGATGGAGTCATCCAAGCCCCTGGCGGCGAAAATGAAGATACCGATGGCGGTTTTACCCAGGGCGCCTGGACCAGACCCTACTGGCACGACGATATCGGAAGCTACTTCGCCGAAACGCTCAAGGAATGCGATGCCTTCCTTCTCGGGCGAAAGACCTGGACGACCCATGGCCAAGCCTTCAATCCCCTGCCGCCCGGGGACAGCTTCGGCGACATGATGAATGACAAGACAAAGTACGTCGTCTCCACAACTCTGGCCTCCACGGAGCTATGGAGGAACTCGAAGGTCATCTCCCGCGACGTGGTGGAGGAGGTCAAACGGATAAAGACCCAGGAAGGCAAGAGCATCTACCTCGATGGCAGCAGCGTCCTTGTGCATACACTCTTCGAGGCCGATCTCGTCGACAGTCTCCATCTCCTCCTTTATCCGGTCATCCTCGGCAAGGGCAAAAAGCTGTTCCCCGAAGGGATGAGGCACAACCTGAGCCTCATCGAACATCGCGCCTTTCCGACCGGCGTCGTGCTGCTGCGATATGGCCGCGGCTGAGCCCATCCATCGCGAAAGAAGGAGGAGCGAATGCAAAAAAAGGGAACAATGCCGATGAAGAACGAGGTTCCCGAGGATTTTATGAATCTCCTCGAGGAACGCTTCACGACAAACAAGGCTCGCCATGCGGGAGTCGAGTGGGGCGAGGTCCGGAAACGATTGGAAGCCAAGCCCGAGAAACTCCAGTCTCTCTACGAAATGGAAGACTCGGGCGGCGAGCCCGACGTGATCGGTTCCGATTCGAAAACGGGGGAGATCGTCTTTTGCGATTGTTCGCCCGAGTCGCCTGCGGGTAGGCGCAGTCTCTGCTACGATCGCGTGGCCCTCGATTCCCGAAAGGAGCACAAGCCCCTCACGAGCGCCATGGAGATGGCGGCCCGGATGGGCGTCGAGATCCTGACGGAAGATCAGTATAGGGAACTCCAAAAGTTCGGGGAATTCGACAAGAAGACCTCAAGCTGGATACTGACCCCGAGCTCGATACGCGACCTTGGCGGGGCCCTCTTCTGCGATCGTCGCTACGACCAGGTCTTCGTGTACCACAACGGCGCCGATTCCTACTACGCCGTCAGGGGCTTTCGCGGAAGACTGAAGTTGTGATGCCGTGTCGAGCTGCGGAGCCGCGGGGAATGCAATGGCCTGGCATCCTTGGCGGGCTCCTGCCAAGGATGTAGACTGGGCGGAGAGTCTGCGCGATTCCGGAGGAAGAGTGAAGCATACGGAACATATATTTCATGGTGATTCGAGAAAAGCCGAAAGCAGAACCCGCATAGTGATGTTCCTTACCGGAGCGATGATGGTATTGGAAATCATTGCCGGAACGGTTTTCAAATCCATGGCGCTATTGGCCGATGGCTGGCACATGAGCACCCATATGACGGCCTTCTTGATTGCGGTCATCGCCTACAGGGTAGCCGAGAAGAATCGGACAAATCCAAGGTTCTCGTTCGGCACCGGCAAAATAGGCGTACTGGGCGGGTACAGCAGTTCGATATTGCTGATAGTTGTTGCCATAGTCATGATCTATGAATCGGTGCTTCGGTTTCTGCATCCGGCAATCATAGAATTCGGCCAAGCCCTCGTCATTGCGGTCGTAGGCCTCGCCGTAAACCTCATTTCAGCCCTCATACTCAAGGACGGTGAAGTCGAACACGGCCACGCGCATGGGCATGCCCACCAGCATGACAAGAACCTGAAAGCCGCATACGTGCATGTAATAGCGGATGCCTTTACGTCGGTTACCGCCATTTTCGCGCTGGTGGTAGGCCTGCTATTCGGCGTCGGTTGGATAGACTCGCTGATGGGCATTCTAGGAAGCATCGTGATACTTGCCTGGGCCTTCGGAATCATCAGAGATACCGTGGTGATATTGACAGACTATCTCCCCAAGGGCAGCGATCTCGACGCGGTCATACGAGCCGCGATCGAGACCTTGCCTCAGACAAAGATCCACGATCTCCATATCTGGCAAATAAGTTCCGGCAAATATGCGGCAATTATCGCCATAGAATCAGCGAAACCCTTGCCCGTCGATGAATATTACAAATTGGTCAATATGCATGAAGAATTGGTGCACGTCTCCATCCAGGTCGGCGGATAAGGTCTTCTCCTATCGCTGAAGGATTCCCGGGTCCTGTTCGCGAGTCTTCATCACGCTCCAGGTCTCCGCTTCAGCAATTGAACACCTGCCAGCAAATGTCGTTTCGCAATCGTTGATCGTCAAGCACGAGGTCGCGGATCTTTTCGGAAAGCTGATCGCGCTGCCATTGGCATTCCCATCGTCCGACGAGATCCCCTTCTTCCGCCGAAGCGGCGGCTATGACCGCCCTTATCGCGTAGGCGGCGGCTCCCAATTCATGCGCCGCGACATGGGCTACGGCGACGGCCTGGCCGGCGGACAGGGCCGCGAATTTGGGCGCGCCGACAAGTTCCCTGGCCGCCGCGTTTGCATAGCCCGCTGCCGCATGGGCCTCCTTCACGGTTATCCGGCCATTCACCCATTCGGAGGCAAGTTCGATCGCGCGACGCGGTCGCCCATCGTCCGGACGCGCCTCCTCGAAATAGCGCAGCACATGCTCAGCGCAGAGGGCCGCCCAGACCGCCAACAGATGGTGATCCTCGTCCGTCAAGACGCCGCCTCGGCGAATCGTGATGAATCTCTTGTCGCGGATGCTGGGTAGTATCATGTTTTCCTGACCGTTTCTCTGGTTATATCGTGTAGTCGACCCCTATTAGGCATTTCTCGGGAACAGGAAGTAGCGCTTCCTCTTCACTTTTATCGTGGACATTCTTGCCGTCCCTGTGATTCTGATCATCGCCCTCGGCCTGCCGGGTTGGGCGTATTTATTCCGAATTTCCTTGAAGGTAGACATGTTTTCCTGGACCCTGTTCTCCACGACGACATCATCGGGCAAATACAGGATGAGATTGGACATATCGAGATTGACCCTAATTTCTTTCACTCCGTCCAATCCGTCTACCGCTCGATAGTCCATCCTAATTGTGGACATCGATGCCTCTAAATCGAGGGATTTGGTCAACAAGATCGTTCCTTCGAGCCTTTTGTTGGCCATCTTGCAGGTTATCCGTTCGGAATCGAGCATAGTGCCGATAAACAAGCTTTCCTTTTTAGGTAAGTCGAGAGTCAAGGAGCGCAGCTCGTCCACGTCCTTCGTGTTTTCCGCGATTGCTATCCTCGACTCGAATTCCTCCAGCTGAAGATGGTCCTCTGCAAATGCCAGCTTTAGTGTTTCTATCGTTTCCGTCTTCACCACCTGCACCGTGCCGGCAGGCCTTTTATAGGGTTCGGTGTCGCCCATATCGCTCTCCTCATGAATTGCATGCCACTTTACCGCCGGATTATGATAGCTGGCGCACGACGCAGAATTGGAGGATACCATGGCAGCGAATCTGAATACCATCCTGTCGAATCAGTTCGAGGCGGCGATGTGCACTCTCGGCCAGTGCATCGCAAACTGTCCCGATGGCGAATGGAGCATCCCCCATCCGGACAGTCCTTTTTCGCAGGTTCTGTTTCACGCGTTGATTTTCACAGACATCTATCTTGGAAGAGGCGAGGAAGCGATCAAATCGCAAGCATTCCACATAGAAAACAAGGCCATGTTCAGGGACTACGAAGAACTAGAAGATAGAAAAGCGGTGAACGTGTATTCGCGAGAGGAAATCGGGCGGTACTTCGAGTTCTGTCTGTCGAAGGGGAGGACGGAAATAGGAAGGGAAACCCCGGACAGCCTTTTTGGAGAATCCGGTTTTGATTATCGGAAGTTCAGCAGGCTCGAACTCTACATCTACTTGATCAGGCACATACAGCACCACGCGGCACAGCTCGGATTGCGAATACAGCTGTCAATTGGCAAGGAATTGAAGTGGGTAGGATCGGGATGGAAGGATCTATAGCAAGACCCAATTGACCAAGAGATCTGCGGTGATGGGGAAATGCCGCGCTTCCCTTGGGGCCGCCATTCCATACCAGGGGCCGACAGGTCCGAGTCCCCATCTATCTTGACGGCCGCTTCAATTTTGGCAAGAGTATGGCTGCCGCATGAGAATCCCTCGAACAATCACAAACCTTTGAAATCCGAAAAACCTCACCTATTTTGGCGGATCGAGGCTGGGTTGAATGGAGGAGAAAAGAGTGCGGTTAGCCAATTTCTTCGGCGCCTATGGCAGCCGACGAAGAGTGAATATCCTCATGATCGGGAGCTTCGCCTCACTATTGGCGCTAGCCCTCTCCACCGCGGAGATGACCTTTTTCGAGCATGGCTTCGTCCCGATGGTTATTTTCAGCTTCGCTTCCACCATGGCCTTCGTCGTACTCTGGTACCACAGGCTCAGAAGTCAGAGCCGTCACCTCCGCCTCATCATCGATACGGTCCCCGTTTTCATTTTCGCCAAGGATGACAAGGGACGCTACCTCCTGGCCAATAAGATGATGGCCGAGAGGATGGGAGCGAGCTCCGAGGAGATGATCGGCACAACCGACCTGGATTACGGTCTGCCGCGGGAAGAGATGGAAGGCTACCTCGCCATCGACCGCGCCGTCCTCGAATCAGGCACGACCATTGAAGTCCCGGAGTACTCCTTGGCTCGGAAGGATGGAACCCTGGGATGGTTCCAGACGATCAAGGTTCCCTACCGCCTGCCCGGTTCCAATCGGAAGGCCATCCTGGGAGTGACGCTCGATATCACGGAGCTGAAGCTGGCCCAACTGCGCATCGAGGAGAGCGAGCGGCGATTCAAACACCTGGCGCATCACGATCACCTGACCGATCTTCCCAATCGCGCTCTTTTCGCCGACAGGCTCGAACAGGCCCTCGCTCTCGCTCGGCGAGAATCCAGACGGCTTGCCCTCGCCTTCATCGACCTCGACGGATTCAAGGAGATCAACGACAGCCTGGGGCACGAAACGGGCGATCTCCTTCTCAAAGAGGCTGCCGACCGAATGCGGGAATGCATCAGGGCCTCCGACGGAATCGGACGGATCGGCGGCGACGAGTTCGTGGTCTTCCTCCGTGGCGTCGAAAACGCCGAGGTGGCCCTTTCGGCGTTAGAAAAGCTGCAAGCGGCGATGGAGAGGCCTTTTATCATAGTTGATAATAAGATCCGCATCTCGGCCAGCATCGGCGTATCGATCTTTCCCGACCATGCGGAAGAGGAAAGGTCTCTTTCTCGCAAGGCGGATAAGGCGATGTATCGCGCGAAGGCCGAGGGGAGAAATAGGGTATGTCTATTCGACACCAAAAGCGATGGCGAGTAGCGAAGGCAAGTAGCGCAGGCGAGAGAATGCCGGCATCGATCTGCGGATCGAGCCCCATCCTTTCGGATCAATGGATGAAGACCCCTCAGGCTTCCTGGCTGAAATCAAGAAAAGCGGAATCCGTGTCGCTTAGGTCGCCCGGAGTCTGCGGAAGACGTGAATCTCTAATTAGGACTTACCGTTTTTGCGATTAAACCATGCCTTGGCCTGGTACAAGAGGCCGGGAGAAGCGAAGGGAACCTGGATGCTGGTAGGCTAGCCGAAGGTGTTTTTGGCTGGATGCGCGGTGTTCGAGATCGGTCCTTTCGGAGACGTCGACGTTTAAACCTTCCTGGCGCGTCACGGCACGTAACGCTAGATCGGCGGAAGTTGAAATTTTCCCTCGAGGATACCCGCGACCGTAAGGTCTTCATCGAGTTCTTCCCAGCGTAGCGCGAGGCCGTCGAGGCGGAGTTCTACCTTCTTCAGATCTTCATCGCTCGCGGCCTTTAGCAGGCGGAACCGATCGGCTGGAAAGCCGATGATACGTTCATCGCTCAACTCAAGGAAAATCATCCTCCCTTCCGCCCGCACGGAAACGGCACAGGCTTGGGTCCGAAACGAAGCGTCAGCGATGGAACTCATGATAAGCCTCCAGAAGCCGGGCGCGGTGCTCATATACGAGTCGTTCGATTGCGCGTACCTGCGGTCCGGCCTGCACCATGTCCGACCTCATAACATCGCTGATAACGCGCTTGGATGACTGCGCGCTTTTCACGTCCGTTCTCCTGATCCTCTGTTTCGAGCGAACAGATGCTCACGATGCCAGCGCAGGTAAACCAGATGTCGTGAGTCGAGCCATCTGAGTATCATGCCGGAGTGAAGACCTATCAATGCGTATTTGTTTTGATGTATTTGATGAGAAATAAGGATAGACCCATCATCCGTGAAGCTGATGAGGCCCGTATCGAAGAGGGCGTCTATGTTCGCCGAAAGCAGGAACCCATTGTAGACGTCGAGGCGCTCGGAATCGGACGCGCACTCCGCCCAGGGCTTGGCGTGGCTTGCCCTGAGCAGCTCCGGAATATCCACGCCGGTGAGGGAGCAGGCTCCCTCCCAATAGGACAAAAGCGCATTCCGATAATGGCCCTGTCCGATTCGCTGCTTCACCAAGCGCTCGGCTTCCGTGCCTTCGAGAATTCCCTGCGTTGCCATGGCGGTATCGAGTTCCTTCCGAAACGCGGCAAGAGGCGCATCCGGAACGGAAACGCCGATCTCCGCGGCCCGCCTAAGAAGGGCGCAGAGGACTTGATAATCCCAAGGCAATACTTCCGTTTCGGTGAAGAGCAGAGAAGGGAATCCCCGCTTCAACTCCTCCATGGGGAAACCTTCCGTGAAGCGGACCACCCACTCATTGTCATGGCCGCCCTGCCGCACGGAAACGGAGTAACCGTGCCTCGATGACGCGAGCCGTACGCTTCCATCGGAGTCGGAAGATGAGCGTTCCCAGCCATTGTCATAGCCCGCTTTCTCCACGAGGCTTCGTTCGAGGCTGTTCATGGCGCTACCGCTTCTTCGACCACCTTAGCGAGATTGCGGAAGCTCCCCGAACGCGAGCAAAGCTCCATCGACTGCTCCTCCACGAGAAAGATGAGGGACCCCGCCGGCATCAGTCGTCATTCCCCAGGTTTCTCGAAGGCTCTCCTCCATTCACCAGTGGATCGCCTACCGAAAGGTGACCCTCCATCCATAGCTGCCCGAGGAGGGCGCCTTCACTCATAAACTCGCGAACGCCGGGGATTTTGCCGGCTGTCATGCTCTTCGTAAAACCCATCTTGTCGCGCCAGAGCACGCGGACATCCGCCGGGTCGAGGGCATCAAGGAAAAAAGGCGAATGGGTAGTCGCGAAAATCTGAGTGCGCGCGGTCGCCGCGCGGCATTCCTCGACGAGCCCCGCGAGCAGGCGAGGATGAAGGAAGTTCTCCGGTTCTTCGATGCCGATGAAGGGCGGAGGATTGGAATCGTGAAGGATCACAAGATAGGAGAGCATCTTCAGGGTCCCATCCGAGCTGAAGCGCGCGAGCGTAGGGATATCGAAGGGTGCGTCCTTGAACTGGAGGAGAAGTCGGCCATCGCTGAGCAGATCGGCCATTACCCGGTCGAAACGCGGAATCCTCTCGCAAAGCGCCCGCTCAATCGATCGTAGACGATCGGGGTCCCGCTCCGAGAGATATTGAATGACATTGGCCAGATTGTCGCCGCTGCGGGAGAGCCTCTCGTGGGGTCCGGCGTCGGGCACACCGCGCGCGCTGTCGGCCGAGATGTAGCTCACATACCATCCGGTTATGAAATCTCTCAGGGCCACGACGCGCGGATGATCGGCGAGTTGACCGAGGGTATTGACCGCGAGCATGTCGGGGGACTTGAGAGGAGACTGGACACGACGGTCGGACTCGTCGGGTTGCTCGCCCGAAACCACCTCGCCCTTGCCCATCTTGTAGTCGAGAAAACGAAAGGGCTTTCCGTTCGATCCGCGGCGCCATTGGAGCCATTCCTCCGCGACGAAGGGGGCACCATCGGATTCGTCCACGGAGAGGTGGTACGTGACGAGGGGGAAGCCGGGTTCGTCGTATTTTATCTCGATTACTATCGGGCCTTCGCAGCCTCGAGTCTTGAGCTCCTTTGCCCGCCCCCTCTTGTCCCAGGCCCTCCTGAGGCCGAACTCGAAGCATTCCGCGAGGAAGGCGAAGACGTCGAATACCGTGGATTTCCCCGATCCGTTGGGCCCGAGGATGACGGTAAGAGGCGTGATCTCCTTGAACTCGATCTCCCGAAGCGCCCGGTAATTCTGCACCTTGAGATTGGTTATCTTCGGAAGTGTCGATCGTTGAGCGCTCATTCTCGAAGCCTCTTCCCCTTCCTTTATGCCCTTTCCCGCGAGTTGTTGCAGTCGGCATTGTACACCAAGCTTGCCGCCCTATTTCTCGACATACTCACCGATATCGCTCAATCTGACTACGCCGCTCTGGGCGAAATAGCTCTGCATGCCGCGCGGGCCGAGATCGAATTCGTTGCTCCGCAACCTTAGTTCCAACAGAGCGACAAGGGCATCGATCTCGAAAAACACGATTTCGCGTATATCCGTTTCCATTTTGATCGACCGGATGAAGTCATCAAAGTCACTGTTCACAACGCTCGTAATTACGGCGAAGTAGACATGCCGCATGCCCCTCCGCCGGAGCTGGTCGATTTGGCCGTTGATGTACTCCTTGATCGCCCTATCGTCAGTGCCAAGTGAATAGCCATCCCTACGAACCTTCGCGTCGTAGATTATGGCATAATTGTTGGTAGGCGCGATCGCGATACCATCCGGAACCCGGCCATAGCCTTGACCGAGAGCCTCTACCGTATACCCGAAAATCGAAAACAGGACCGCTATCCTTTGCTCGAAAACCTTCTCGACCGAGATTCCGACATGTTCGCAAATCTTCGCCATTTCGTCGGAGTTATGCGCAAGACCTGGCAATATCGAGACGATTGGCGGTATGTAGGACGCCGGCAATCCCAGGTCCGGTTCCGTTTTCGGGCGATCCGCCGGTTCCTGGTCGTTCGAAGCGGGTGCATTAGAAAGCGCTTGGGGAGCGGGATTCTCTTCGGTGTCAAAGAAGGCATGCTCGATATCCCAAAGCGTAACCGGGTTCGATGAAGCGTCGTATACGGAAAGGAGGTCTTCGTTGATGCCGAGAAACTCCAGATAATTGGCGCCCGGACTTCCGGAAAAACTGCTGATGCCGGCCCCGATCAGCGACTTGACCATCGAGCTGTAGTAGATCGGCCACCGTTGCCAGTCCTGCATTGACCAGAAATATGAAAGGAAGAAGGGTACGGAACCGCTCCTTGGAGCGGCACGACCGTCGGAGAAGAATTGCCCGAGGTTGGCGGCCTGCGTCGCAAATTCGTCGATGGCTCCCTTGGCGGCAGCGTTGTCGGCTGGCTTTTCAATCGTCCATTTGAGCAACTGGTCAAATCTATCCTGCAATCCATGGTCGGCCGAGGTATTGTACATCATGTTGAAGAACATCTGGCCGCTCATGCCCTTGAATCCCCAAAACCGATTCTGCTTGTTGATGCTGTCAATTTTGGTCTTGAAAACGGGGAGCTCCAGCAAGCCGCTACGGTAATCAGCTATAAGGCGAATGATCGTCGGAATCAGGTCTCGCCGTTGCGCGTCGAGATCGGACGAGGCTCTATCGGCCAGATACGCATCGATTCGTTGCTTACGCTGGGCAATCTGTGATTGGCTAAGCATGTTTCCTCCATATCCCAAGCCTCGAGCACGAACCTCCGTGCCTTATCTCCCTCATGTTTTGCAGTACCCTTTTGCCGAAGACCAGGAATATTCCGGAGGGGAACCCACCGCACAAGGTTTCCGAAAAATCCAAACTATCTGCGCCGTGCTCTTTCTAAGTACTAATTACTAATAACCACTACGCCCTGAGGAATTTCATCTTGAGCGATGCCTTGAAGAGCCTTCCCGTTCTCCAGACGTTAGGATCCTCCGTTCTTTCAAAAATACCGAACTCGCGCATTTGCTCGAGGGAACGTCGGACGACAGCCGCGCTCAAACCTACGGTCCTTATTAGAAACTGTTCCATTTCCGCCATGACGAAGGGCGTCTTTTGACCGGAAAATGCACTTATCCACTGATTGAGTTTTTCCACGCGATCTCCCTGGGTAAACTCGCCAAAATCTAGAAGATGTATCAATTCCTGCCGAATTTGGTCGAGATAATCCACCGAGGCCGCCTCGTGTGCTCTAAACAGAAGCTGCTGATCCAAGCGACCATTGATCATTGCGCTAGTCCGAAGCTTCTCGGCAGTTTCGTTAAGCCTGCCGAGAAATGAATCAAACACTCGGGGATAATACGACGCTCCCTGCGATGAACTATCCGCAAAGTGAAGACGAAGGAAGGTAGTGGTTAGGATATTTGATCTTGACAGGTTATTGGGGAGGATTTGCAAAAGAATCCGCTCACATTTCTCTGGCGAAAGCGCGCGCTGCCTGATTTCATCGATTGAATCCTTGATGTCTTTGATAGGTTCGGGGAAATTGGCCCTGAAGAAATCATATTCCGGAATCCGCGACAGGGTGAAATTCAGGATGCTTTGATAGTCCCAATTGAGAACTATCTTCTTTCCTTCGATTTGCTGCTCGATATTCTGGACCCCGCTTCGGTACGCTAGATCGGCACGCAGGAACAAGATTATCTTCAGGCTATTTCCAAGCCGCTCCTCCGATTGGATGGTTAGCATAAAGTGGAAAAGAGCCTCGACATATCGATAGATATTCTCATAAGTAAATGCTGTCTCGATGCCGTCCAACAGAAAGGCTCGTGGTCCGCCGCCGGAAAGGCAATCGAGGGCTTCTTGTCGCATGGCTGGTGCCGACATTCCAGATTGCGCGATTTCTACAAGCGATCGGCGCATATCTTCTCTGGGCGTTTGCTTGTTCCTGAGACCAGAAACCAGCAAGGCCCACCATAATGTTTCTGGCTCCTCGCCATATTGGTCCCTGGCATTCTGGAACTCGATGCTCGCGGTAGAGAGCCCGACCGCTTGCTCGCTCGAGCTATCAACAAGGAGGGCTTCGCCAAGACCTTCACTGCAAAGTTGTTTCGCAAGCCGCGTCTTGCCGGTCCCCTTTCGTCCGAACACATAGCGAACTTCATTGCCAGTCTGCCTGAGTTCTTGCAAGGCAACGGTCTGAATAAGATCTCCCAGATCAAGCGAGCCAATGGGGCTCAGCTTCACGCTGTCCCGCTGTGGATAGACGTCTATCAACCGCTGGATCTCCACGAGCACGCCTCGGGTGTTGACACCAAGATCATTGATATCTGGCAGAGTATTTGTTCTGAAAGCCTGGTCGTAGGGCCAAATGATCCAATGATCTTCGATATCGGAAGGATCAAGGGTAGAAAGATCGTCGGCATCACCTTCCTGCGTGGTTGTTCTCGCTTCGATGAGCAAATCGAGAAGTTCGTCGACCTGACGGACATTGCGCCGGCGGTAGCTCTCTTCCGTTTCAGTATCGGGCTTGAATGACACAATAATACCCGGGTTGTCCGCATTGGTTGAGAATATTCCCCTGAACACTTCTTTGGCGCCGCTCCATTGGTCGTCCAGCCTCGCAAAGACCACTACCGGACCTGGGGCGACTTCGAGCCAGGTAAGCGTAGTCATCGCCATCCCGGAGCGGTGATCAATAAGGATAAGATCGAAACTTTCCCGCTCCGCCCACTCTTTGATGCGTTCAATAGGCTTTTCAAGAATTCCGGGTAGGAGACTAGTCTGAAGAGTAAAGGCTGCGAAATCGATATCAAAGCCCACGTCTCGATTTCTACAGGCGATCAGGCGCACTTCGCCTCCTCCTTTCTCGCTGATCACCGGGACTGCCTTGACCATGCTTCCTTTTTGGGCGATGCCGAGTAAAGTCGCGCCCTCACCGGCCGGTCGTACTCCGAAGATGATGTCGAGGGACGGTGCTTCGATATCCGCGTCGACAAGAAGAACCCGTAAGCCTTCTCGAGCTAAGTGTTGCGCGAGAGCGGCGAGAACCGACGAACGGCCTTGACCGCCTTTGTACCCATAAAAGTGCGCAATTTTCGGCATTTCTTTTGGCTGTCCGTGCCGCGCTGCCGGAATTTTAAGGAAGGCTCTTAACCAGTGGTCTCCGCGATTCCCCATCGGACTTCCGGAAGCCTCCTCTGGACTGAGAAACTCCAGCGTTAAGAGACAAGCGGCGGCGGTTTTCCGAATATCGGCGATATTCTCCTGAATGCCTGCCGCGGCAAGGGCTTCTCGCTCATCATCGTCTTTTCCGATAAATGCTGGGGAAACGCAGCGGACATAGGCATAGGGAAAGCGAAAGGCAAACTCGAGGGTGCCCACGAGTCCTAGCTTGTCGAGAAGGACTTTACCGGTCATGGAGCGACTCCTTTGGAATCGAGGGCGGTGATGATGTCGGCGACGGTGGTTTTGAGGGTCTCGAAGGCGCTTATGGGCGATCCGTCCGGGAAGTCCGCATCTACACGAGCATATCTGAGGTCCGGATAGACCCTGGGGTTGACTGGCGCAGACAGACCGTTACGGATAGTACAGTTCAATGAGGACAAATCAATTCTGAGCCGACCTGCTAGGGCTACCAGTCCCGCATCTCCCAGGTCGGTCAACATCTGGGGCACATCATGCGCAATTGGGGGCCAGGTAGGAGCGGTATCTTTGAGGCATAATTCTATGGCCACCAGGGAACAGTAAGCGCTCGCAAGGGGAGAAGCGCATTGAGCGGCGGAAAGAAAGGCCTTTCGGTTCGTCTCATGGGGCATCAACATACTCCTCTCCCTTATTATACATCATACTTGGTCCTCCCTATCCCAAGCCTCGAGCACCAGCCTCCCCGTCCTGTACTCCCCGAACTCCGCCACCTCCCTGTTCTTGAGCACTCTGAAGGTCTCCGAAGGATAGTCCTCACCCATTACATCGGCGGGGTCGAGGATGTAGCGCAGCTCGTCGCGCGTGAGGCCGTAGAGCCGAGCGTAGCGGGCGTCGAGCTCGGCGCGAATCTCCGCTCTCCGTTCAGGATGAAAGGGGAAGGGCGGAAGGATGGTCGGTGAAAACTCCATCTTCTCGAGCTCATCGCTGCCGGCCCCGGAATAGACAATCGACTCTCGGTGAATACCTTCTTCCTTCAAGAGGCGCTCGCTCTCCAGTCGCCAGGTCGCGGCATGGTGGGCCTCGAGGAGAAGGAGGCGTCCGGCCCCGTCGAGGTTATTCCAAATATCCGCTGCCCAGGCTTCAAGGTCGCAGGCGGTGTAGGTGAGTTCGAGGACGCGAGGGAGGATGAAGGAAATATCCGATTGGGAGTACTGACTAGGGGGAAGAATGGGTAGCTGCTTATAGATGAAGTAGTTCATATGAGTGCCACCGGCTTTGTGACGGGCAACAAAATCCAAGACTACTGAACCCAGGTTTGATATAAGCGTCGCGCAAGCGGATGACGCCATTTCTGTCGCAAAAAGCATGAGAGGAAGATTATTCCCCACCCCCGCCCTCGGCATCACGCTCGCGATGACGGTGCGTTCGTCCGTTGCCCTACAAATATCTCTCCATCCCATAAGCCAGCGCGGGCTTCGTCTTTCCAGGACATCCTCGACAGCTCGGAAGAACGCCTCAGGCTCGGCGTACTGCTTGCCGCAAAGCGCATGCAGTTCTCCATCCTCCAGGCAAAGCGACAGTTCTGCTCTTAAGTCCGCGGCATCCTTCGCGAGCCAGGCCTTGATGAGACCGCGAGGGGCCTTGGCTATACGAGCGATAACCTCGGGCCTGGAGACCCAATACCGCGGGCGCACCGAAAAACCGGGATCGGCTTTCTCGGCGATCGTCACATCGCGACAGGCTTCCCCCTCGTTCTGGACACCGCTCGCCGCTTCGTAGGTGGCCCAGCGATGGTCGAACTGATGGATCATCTTGGCTTCGTAGAGGAGTAGGCAGCCAGGATCAGGTGTATCGTGGAAGAGGCTCGAATCGTTTGACATATGGAACATTGCCTGGAAACTGATTCCCCAGGGATTCTTGTCACTCTCGCCGGAGGTCTTTGCCTCCTCGATGAGAACCGGGACCTGCCGGTAGATCTTCTTGGTGATCTCCGCGTCCCGAGCCGATCTGAATACAGGACAGGTGAGGGTGTTGGGATTGAGGAGGGCGAACTCGTCCGAGCGGAGGCTGAAGCGCCTGCGCTCGTCTCCAAGCTGCCTCGTGTCGGTCAGGAAAAAGGCGAGAGAGGCGATGTTCGCCGCGCCGATGGTAAGAAGGCAAAACCTGTAACTTCTATGCACCGAGGGAAAAATCGCTTTACTATTTTCGAAATCGAAGAGAGAGACGAGTTTGCCCTTGGTCGTAATTTGGGCGAAGTAGGACTTGGTGGAATCGTCGGTGGCAATGCCCGATGGCACGATGAAGCCCGCCCGGCCTTCGCTTTGCCTGAGGCCCAGGATGGTCTCGGCAAAAAGGGCATAAGTATTAACATCCCCAATTCCCGTGAGCGGATAGCGTCCCCCCTCATCGCCCTTGACGTGGGCAAAGACGCTCGCCGCCTCGGCGGCCTTCCGTGCCCGAATGAACTCGGCGTGCAGATCCTTATCGAATAGGTTCCCGCTCCTGAGCTCTTCGATGAGCTTCTCGCGTCCGGCCTTGTTTTTCGCGGTTGCGATGCCTGCATGCCGCGCGGCGAAGAACTCCTCCTCCTGGAGCTTGATGCGCTCCCAGGGCGGGTTCCCGAGCACGCAGTCGAAGCCCCCCTTGGCGAAGACCTCGGGGAATTCCAATCTCCAATGGAAGAAGCGATTTCGCTCGCCGAGATACCTGGCCAGCGCGTTGACGCCCCGCGAAGCGGGCGATTCGTCGTGGCCCAAGGCGGCCAGAGATAAATCGGCCGTAGTGGGAATGGGGCTCCCTTCGCCCTTGTCGCAGAAGAACGCTGCCGTGTAGATATCCGAGGCGAGTTTTACGCGCCGGTACTCGGGACTCGAAAGGAGTGACTCGAAGGCGGCGCGCTTGCGACCGATCGACTCCAGGTCGTCGTTGGGGATGTTGTCGAGCTTCCATTTCAAAGCCACTATGCCGGCCTCGGCGCTCAGGATGGGGCTCTCGAAGAGCTGGCCCTGGCCGTTCGCCTTCTTCTCGTCCGCGTTGCGCTTCTTGTAGCGCCTCACGACGCTCGCATCGTCTCCCGATAGCGCGACATAGGCCCCGTCGGGAATGCCCGCCTTGAGCACGTCGAAGTCGAGGACGCCGACCAGGGAGTTGCCGCACCTGATGTGGTGGTCGATAAAGGAGAGGGGTCGGCCCGGTTCGTAGCCCTCGAGCCAGAGGCTCGTGCGCGCGAGTTCGACCGCCATGGGATTGAGGTCGACGCCATAGAGGCCGTGGGCGATGACCTCGCGAAGGGCGTGTCGGTAGTCGGCCTCGAGCACGGAGCCGTCCTCGCTTCTCGCCAGGGCAAGTGCCTCCGCGAGCTTTCGCGCCGCGGCGAGGAGGAAGTGGCCCGAGCCGCAGGAAGGATCGATCACGGTGATGCCGAGGATGGCCGCCTCCCGCTCCGCGGGCTCCGGGGCCGCCTTGAGCCGCGCCTCGATCACCGGCTCGAGGGCGCTCTTTATGAGTTCCTGCACGAGGCTGTCGGGGGTGTAGTAGCTTCCGCTTGTCTTGCGCGCGTTGCCCGCCGTCGATCCTTCCTCCCCCTCTATGCCGACAAAGCCGAAGCTCCTCGCGGCCAGGTCCAGGGTCGGTACGAGTTCGAGGAGGCTCTCGTACACCGAGCCGAGCTCCTCGGAGTCCATGTTCCTGTAATCCACGACGGTGCGCGCGTTGCCCGCCACGGCCCAGCGGAGGCTTTCCATGGCGGAGAGGAGGTCGTGATTGGACAGGCCGCAGGCGTCGATCGTGGGGCATTGATCCTGGGCGAAGAGGCCGCCCAGTGCCGGGAGATCCAGGGCCACCTCACCTTTTCCGAAGGCGCGGAAGAGCACGGCTACGCCTTCCCACTGGTCGCCGTGGCGGTCGTAGCCCGAACGCCTGAGCGCCTTGTCCCTGAGGCGCCGCAATGAGTAGCCGCGCTCGTAGAGCTCGTGGGAGGCGCGTCGCCCTTCGTCGCCCGGATGGGCATGCACGAGGCCGCGCTCCTCGATGGTAAAGACGAAGAGGAAGCGGTAGATGAGCCGCAAGAGCTCATGGAAATAATCCTCACGGCTCAGGGAGCCGGAATCGAGGGCGGCCCGAAGCCTGGCATTGCCCTGTCCCTCGTAGCGGAGGAAGCCGGAGCCGAGGGCCAGGAGGGCGCCGGTCACGCCCGCCTTGAGCCCCTCGCGCACGCGGGTACCCTGGCTCTCGCCTTCCTGTCGCCAGGTCTCCCATATCGAGCCTCCCTCCTCCGAGTCGGCCCTGCTCGCGTGGAGGATGCGCCAGAGCATTTGGAACTCGGGAAAGCGCCGTTCGCGCATGATGGTCCCGAGGTCGAACTCGAGATAGGAAGGCCGCGCCATGGCGGGCGAGGAGCGGAGGAGGCGGATGCTTTCTCCGTTCGTGACGATGGCCCAGCCCACGGTACCCGAGGCTTCCCTCGAGTCGCCGACTTTGGCATTGAGATATTCCTGGGTCATTTGAAAGGGGCTCTTCTTGCGGGAGCCCGAACCCTCCACCGAGAACCGGTTCTCGCTCGTGTCGAGGGTAAGTCCGTGACTGCCGATGACCAAGGGGATCTTCCCGAACGCGAGGTGGCCGAGGGGAAAGCTGCGGTCGCCCAAGGTGACCGGCGGAATCTTCGAGAGTGCGGTGTAGCCCAGGGCGTCGCGGAAGAGCTCGACGACGCAGCTTTCCATCTTCTCAGCCTTGGTCTCGTACTGGCTCCAGACGGCCCCGGCTATCTGAAAGGCTCGTCCGTACTCGTCGTTCAGACGCAAGCCTCGCGGCACGCGATAGTCGGAGATGCCTTGCCTGCTCGCCAGTCCCGCCGCTGCCTTTTCCAGGTAGTCCGCCACGAAGAGAGATCCTTCGAGGCGGAGCGTATCGAATCCGAGGGCCTTCAGGTTGTTGTGTCGCATTGTGACATTCCCTCAGATTACATTCGGAAGAAGCACATACACGCCGATGAGGTCGACGGGGAGGCAGGCCGTGGCGCTGTACAGTCCGGTGTCGCCTGCCGCGTCCCGCACGCGGCGATGATCGGCGAGGAGTATCCCGGCGCGTTCCGCCGCCAGCTTCTCGAAGGTCTCGCGATGCTCGGCGAACCACGCGATACTTTCCACGAGCTCCCGGACCATGACTTCCTTGCCCAGGTTAGCGCTGGGATGGGCGTCGAGAAGCCCCTCCACATCGGCCTCGGGGAGGAAGCGGGGTTGCTTTCTCCCCTGAATGCCCAGGGCTATCGCCTCCTCCGCCATGAGTTCGCGGCGCTTTCCGGCGCGGACTACGTCGAGCTGGTGGCGGAGCCTCAGGAGGAAGATGGTGGTCGTCTCCCGTACCGATGCCGTCTCGAAGACCGCGGCGCGAGAGGCGAGAACTTCCGTTGCCGCGGCATCGCCGGACAAGGCGCTTTCCAGAACCTGATCGGCGAGGAGGGAGACGATGGGATGGCTTCGGTGGATGAAGGAGGAGCCCGTGTCCGCCGGATAGGTGAAGCCCAGGGAAAGCGGTTTTGCGAAGCCTTCCGCGGCCATGCGTTCCTTGAGAGAGAGCGGAAGCTGGGCAGGCAGGAAACGGAAGCTCTCCTTTCCTAGAGCTTCGAGGGGCGCCTTGAGCCTGATGAGCGCGGCTTCCACGAAGCGTCGTACTTCGTTGGCCTCGCCGAGAGCGCTTGCCTGCTTGTTCCACTCGGGCATCACGTCCTCGGGCCTGAGCCTGCGCTGGGCGAAGACCGTGCGGTTTGCCTTGGCCCTTTGCATGGCGTCCTCCCAGGCGCTCTCCATAGGCTTGAGATCGACCGCCGCGAGAGCCTCCCCGAAGTCGAAGGCTTGCTGGCCTCCGCCTCCGCTCCGATCGCGAGTTTTCATGAGGGCTGCCTTGACGAGGGCCTGTTGTATCCGTTTCCCATCCTCCGGCATGGGGACGAGGACGCCGAGCTCTTCCCTGATCGCCTGCGCTTTGCGGAGTATGACATCGAGGATGAAGCCGTCGACGGGATTATCCTGGCCGTAGATAATCGCGCACCTGACTTCTCGCGACTTCTGCCCGAAACGGTCGACCCGTCCCTCCCGCTGCTCGTGCCTGGTCGGATTCCACGCGAGGTCGTAGTGGACGACGGCGTTGAAGCCGTGCTGGAGGTTGATGCCTTCCGAAAGGCAATCGGTGGCTATGAGGATGGGCCGCTTCGATTGGATGAGGAGATCGATCCGCTCTTCGCGTTCCTCGGGGCCGAGCTCGCCGGTAATCACGTCGACCGTATGATCCCCAAGCCGTTTCCTGATCTGCTCGCCGACGTAGCCGGCCGTCGCGATGTAGCGGCAGAATACGACAGGTCGCCAGTCCTTGCCTTTTTCACGGGAGAGCGATTCGAGGTGGGCGACGAGGGCCGCGAGCTTCGGGTCTCCCTCGGTTCCGCGAAGGTGGTCGGCCTCGGCGATGAGTCCTTCGAGAAGGCTCGCGTCCCCGATGCCGGCGGGCGGCTCCTGGTCGTTCGAACCGAGTTCGTCCGCGCTTCCGTCGCCGATGCGTTCCTCGTCCGCCAGGGCGGCGAGTTCCTCCGCCGTTCCCTCGAGGCGTGCCGTAAGGGCTCGATGGGCGGCGGCGGGCGATGAGGCGGCGCAGCGCAAGAGGGCAAGTGTCGCGTACCACATCATCCGCGCGCCTTCGCCCTTTTCGCGTTCGGCTTCGGTCGCGAGACCCAGACAATAGGCGCGCACCGACTCGAAGAATTTCCCCCAATCGCCGGACAGGGTATACGTTATCTCTTTGACCATTCGGCGAGGAAAGACGCTCGAGTCCTTCCACTCGTCGATGTCCTTGCGTCTTCTCTGGACGAAATGCCGCGCGAGCCTCTGGCGCAAGGGGTCGTCGGCCCGGACGGAGCTTCCGGCGAGCGTGGAGAACTCGGGATCGAGAAGGCCCAGGAGATTATGGAAGGCTACATCGTCGCCCGAATGCGGCGTCGCGGTGAGCATGATGAGGTGCCGGTCGGGGTCGGCGACGAGGCTTCGAAGGAGCTCGTAGCGCCTCTGACGATTCTGTCCGGCGATGGTGCAGGTGTGCGCCTCGTCCACGACCACGAGTTCGGGGGCGCTCGAAAGGAAATAGTTCTTGTGAACTTCGCTCTTGATGTAGTCGAGGCTCATGACGAGGGCCGGGAAGTGTTCGAAGAGCGAGAGCCCGCGGGGAACCAAACTCTCGAGTCGCCGTACGCTGGAGGCCGTGAGCCCCACGGCAGGCAGGTGAAAACGCTCCGAGAGTTCGCCGACCCACTGGTCGACGAGGTGAGGAGGGCAGAGCACGGCGAAGCGCGTGATCTCCCCCCGGTCGAGGAGCTCTCGCACGATGAGGGCCGCCTCGATGGTCTTGCCGATGCCGACATCGTCGGCGATGAGGAGCCGCACCGTCTTCTGCTTGAGCGCCATGAGGAGGGGGACGAGCTGATAGGCCCGCGGTTCAACGGCTATCCTTCCGAAGCTCCGGAAGGGTCCCGCCGCCGCACGCAGCTTCAGCTTGAGCGCGTCGCGCAAGAGAAGCGCAGAATCGTAGGCGCCAGGTTTCGTGGCGTCGGGTAGCGGAAAGGTCGCCGCCTCGATCGGACTTGCCTCGAGTTCGGGGAGGATCACCTGGATATCGGAGTCGGCGCCCCCCAGTGGACGCAGATAGAGCGCTTCGCCGACGGCATAGACGGAGGGCTGCACGACCCATTCCCGCCCGCGCGCGCGGACGAGTGTTCCGGGAGTGAAGGAGCGAGCGTTCATTGTTCTTTTCCCTTGCCGCCTGGAATCGCCTGTGGATCTTGTGAGAGTGCCCGGTCCCATGCGTCCTCGTTTTCGCCTATGACCGAAACGACAAAGCCTCGGTCGCGCAGATAGGTCAGGGATTCATCGGGCGGCGCCTTGAAGAATACGGCTATTTTATCGCTTCGATACAGGGCATCCGCCCGGTATTTTCCCTCCATAAAGGCATACATGAAGGCATCGGGCATGCGGAACCCTTTTCTTTTCAAGAATGCGGAGAATGCTCCATCGTCAAAACCCGTAGTCACGTCGACGGCTCCGCCATCCATGGTCCCTTGCACGGACACATCGCCCTTCGAGAGGGCCACAAGGACGCCGAGGGCCTCGGCGTTGCGTCGGTCGAGGATCTTATGCTCGGGTTGGTTGTAGTAGGAGAGGAGGCATTGGTAGCATGCGGCGACGCAGGGGTCGCGCGCATCCTTTCCTTGCAGGTCGACGAGGTCGTCCACCGAGTCGATGCGCTCGGGGACGCGATAGTGGAGTATCCGCAGGGCCATTCGCGCGACGGCGGCGAGCTCGTCGGGGTCCCGGGCGAGCCTCGTGAGGACTCCGGCCCCGCCCTCGGAGGCTTCGTAGAAGAGTATCTGTTTCCGATCGCTCTCCAGCGGAAGCGGCTCGACGGCGAGCTCGGATTCTTCTATTTGATAGATTTGCTCGATGCCGCGTTTGAGGCTGGCTTGCAGGGTCGCCATGGCCTCCTTGCTCGGCGTTCCCCTTAGGGCCAAGATGAGGATGTTGCGGTAGTCCTCGACGAAGGGCACGATCCGCTGGGGGGGGACCCTGGTGCGCGCGGCCTCGACGTCGCCCTCGCTCTTGTTTTCGTCGTCTTCTTCGGCGCGCCACCATCCGGAGATAGGGTCGATGTAGAATCCGAGAATGTTCTTGTTCTTGCGACGCTTCCAGCCGCGGTTGATGCGCCACAGCAAGGCGGCGGGCGAGTAGACCAGGTCTCCTATCGTTTCGCCGTCGAGACGTATGATCGAGCGGGTCATCTCGGCATGTCCGGCTTCGTCGCGATTCAAGCGAAACATGGTCTGGATATCGTAGCCCTGCCTCTGTCTTTCCTCATCGTTTACGGAGATGCGCTCGACCGCCTCGGTCTCGACGGTCTCGATCCTAAAAAGGTCGGCGATGCGCGAGTTCCCCGTGAGTTCGGCCCCGCAGTTCTCGCAACGGGGCAGAACCACCTCGGGCTCGTCGACGCTGCCGAAATGACCGTGACCGCAGGCGGGACAGACGAGGGCGTGTATCGTCGGAAGGAGGTTTCCTTCCCCGCTCCCTATCATCGATCCCGAACTGAGCTTTGCCTTCTTTACTTGGTACATGCGCCCATCGTGGTAGATAAGGCTTCTCGGCCCGAATTCCGAGATGCCGAGGAAGCGGGGGCGCGAGACCATCGAACCCGAATCCCGCTCCCCTGAAGACCGGCTTCCCCTCGCGGGGATCCAGGCCATGAGGGGCAATCGCGGGAAGTTATAGCCGGGCAGGAATCCCTGTCCCGCGAGGTAGCGATAGGTATAGAAGTCCGAGTTTTGCGTGGCCTGCGAACTCAAGAGGACGTCGAGCTGCCGTTTAGCGTCGGTGTATCGGCGTGTCGCGCTGTCCCTGTCCATGGGCCGTGTCGCGTGACCGCGGACTATGGCATCGGCGAGCTCCATCTGCCTGAGCGTCGCGGCATAGAGACCGCGCCAGCGCTCGAAGGCCTTGTCGAAATTAGCGGGGGCTTGGGCGACGATCGCCTCGATATGGGTATCGGACAGCCATTCGCCATCGCCCGAGAGCGTTTGGCGCAATTCGACGGCGATCGCCTTCGCTTGTTCGAGCGCGAGCGCGCTCGCGGCCGGATTCCGGAGCTCGCTCATGAGTTCTTGCGCTATCGGATACCCGGCTAGGTCGAGCTCGAGGAGAAGGGAGATGCTCGATTCGATCTTGACGGCGAGACAGGAAAGCCAAATGGCGTCGAGATGGCTATCCACGAGGTCCCTATTGGAAAGATCGAGGGTCGGCGCCTTTACGATGCCATGGACCATATCGGGGGCATTCGTGAAAAACCACTGATCATGGGGACTTTGTGCCGCGCAATAGGTAATGACCAGGGCGGGCTGCCCGGAGCGACCGGCTCGCCCGCTCCGTTGCGCATAGTTCGCGGGAGTCGGCGGAACATTGCGCATGTATACCGTATTGAGGGAGGAGATATCGACACCGAGTTCCATTGTGGGCGAGCAAAAAAGCACGGGCAGTCGCTCGAGCTCGCCCGGATAGCGTTCGGCCTTCCACCATGCCTTGTCCTTGTGCGTGAAGCGGAAACGCGCCTCGAGGATCATGCGATCAGAGTTCTCGACCTGTGCCGTGTGTTCGTGCGACTCGTATTCGAAGAGGTAATGGGTCGGAAGCGAAAGCGTGGCGGCCGCGCCACGATAGACCTGACGGAAGAACTCGTTGTGGCTCGCTCTCCTCCTGGGCTCGGAACTCTCGCGGAGATGCCACTCCAGCGCCTGGGATTTCAGGCACCATCCGGAAAAGTCGCGATCGAGGGGGACTTCCTTGACGAACCCGTAGTCGCGGGCTAGTTCGAGCGCCGATTGCACGATCTCGGTGACGGCGGCATCCTTCCAACCAAGGATCTGGCCTTCCAAGGGGCTGCCGTTCCATAGCGGCGCTCGCTTGATGATGCGAACCAGCCGGGACCTGACCCCGCCGGAGATATAATCGAGACGGCTTCGATGCAACCTCTCGGGCAATGGGGAGAGCACCATGTAGCGCGTGACCGTAAGCTTCTCGTCGAAGGCGAAACCCCAGCGCTCCTTGAGAGAAGCCCATGCCTTCGTCTTCATCCGCTCCTGCTCGCCCGGGTCCAGGAAGCGAGAATCGACGCAGAGGTTCTTGCGCATTTCCGCGAACACGAGCGCGAAAAGTTCTTTTCGCCTTTCCGGATCGAGGGACTTGATGGCGGAGTGGGCATGTTCGAAATACCCTTCAGTCCGGCTGTACTCGTCCATGCCGACGTACGCGATATCGACGAGTCCGAGTTGGTCGAGGGAGGGGTTGTTGAAACGCCATCCCTTCCTGAAGTCGCGGATGATGCGATAGCCGAGGACGAATTTCAGCGCACGCTGAGCCTCCGCCAGATTGAGACCGAAGAGGTCGGGGTTGTTGAGATACTCGCATTTTGCGGCGTAGTCGTTCCGGCCGAAACCTATGGCCTGGAAGACCTCCTCGGGCATGGCGTCTTCGGTGAGAACTCCACCCTTCCTTTGCAGAGCGCCGACGATTCCGCCGCGCAGTGTCACGAGGAACACGAAGTCGTTGAAATGTCCCGATTGAAGGGCGGCATCCTGCCGGTTATCGGTAAAGCCGAGAATCTTTCGTTGGTCGCGATCATCCGCCCCGGGCTCTTCGGCGAAGAGTTGCCTGAGCACGCTCATCGTGATCATGGTCGTTGCCGATGAACGCCCCTCGCCCGAGAGGCTAGAAAGGCGGTTGATGTCCTTTCCCATCGGTTCATGGACCATGCCGCAGCGCGGACAAAAACGGATGTGTCCCGGTATGTACCAGAATTCCTGCCCCTCTCCCTTCGCGTAGGCAGCGCCCTGACCATGCGCGTCGAGATATGCCTTGGTGGGGACGAACCTCGAGTATTCTTTTTTGACGCGGGGACCCGAGGCGCGTTGCTCCATCCAGAAATCGGGCAGGCTCTCGACGTTTCCGTCATAATCGAAGCCGGACCCGCAGGGGACAAGGAAGCCGAATCTGTCCTCGGCGTCATTCGGAAACTGCGCATCGATTTCCCGCGGCCCCCAGCGATTATCCGTGAGCTCGACCGGATGGTATTCCTGCCCGCATTCCCGGCAAAAATAGGCTGGATACAGGAAGACCTCATCGCGTCCGGGCGCGAAGCGTTGCGCCGTCATCGTGATGAAACGCTCCCCCGGGGCCTCGAGGGTCATCAGGACCTTGCCCGGTCCGGAAATGTACTGGTGCAGCTTGAAAGCCAAGGGCTTGCGGCCTTCCCCGTCCTCGATGGCGTGAGCAGCCATGAGGAATCTCTGCAGGGCGGCATAAGCGACTTCGGGTTCGCTGCCGGTATCGCGGGCAAGCAGCTGCGCAGCCTGGGTCATGCCGAGGGGTTTCGCGCGGATAGGAGAAGAAACGCCGTTCATCTCGATGCCGAGCGTCGTCTCGACCCAAATGGCCAGGGGGTCGCGTTTGAAGTCCTCTATGTCTGACCACCGAAAACTCGTTTCTTTGAGTCGGTCCGGGAGGAGCCGCAAGGTCGTCTGCCGACTTTGCGTCGAGTCGGTCACCTGGTCCAGCGTTTCCGAAATGACATTCGCGGTGCTTACCGTCTGCCCGAAGAGGAGGCTCGAGACCCGCGCGACGGTAGCCTGCTGATCCTGGAGACTCCCCGTGTTCGACATCGTCGCGGAAGTACCAATGCAGAGCATTTCGGCCGCCTGCAGACGTTGGCGAACCCTTCGGACGAGGAGGGCGACATCGGCTCCCTGGCGACCGCGATAGGTGTGGAGCTCATCGAGGACCAAGAACTTGAGCCCGCGGCAGTGATCGATCACCTGGCGATCCGTCTCTTCATAGCGCGTCAAAAGAAGCTCGAGCATCATGAAGTTGGTGAGAAGAATATCGGGAGGATTCTCCGCGATCGCCTTTCTCTCCTCCTGGCTCTCCTGCCCCGTATAGCGCGCCGCGGAAAATGGCCTTTCGCCATCGGGGTAGCCATGGAGAAATTTCCCGAGTTCGTCGAGCTGGCTGTTGGCCAAGGCGTTCATCGGGTAAATGACTATCGCCCGGGTTCGCCGCTCTCCGCCCGCTTCCCTTTCGCGCAGGATGCGATCGACGATCGGCAGGAAAAAGGCAATGCTTTTGCCGGACCCGGTCCCCGTCGTCACCACATAGGGCTCGTTCTTCTTGGCGATTGCCAGCGCGTCCATCTGGTGTTTGTAAAGGATTAGGTCCCTCGGCCTGCCATCGGGCTTTCCGGTCTTGAAAATGTGAGCGCATGCGGGATGGATGATCCCTTCGTCGACGAGATCCTGTACCGATGAGGCTTTTTTGTAACTCGGGTTAATTTGAATGAGCGGCTCGGGCCAGTAGCGCCCGCGCTCATACTCAGAATCAACGTACTCGCGTATGTCTTCGGCGGCGATAGTGGAGAAACTGCGGGAAAACTGCGCGTATTCCTGAATGATGGAGTCGCGGAACTGGAATACGTCTTGCATGATTGCTCCTATCTTTTATCTGATGCTCATATTTGCCCGAACAGTGTAACATATGTTATCTCAGCGTCAAGGTTGGCAGGTGTAGCTTGTCGTCCCCTTCGACATCCGATCGGTTCCAAGGGGTCTGACCCTGGGCCGACGCCCGTAAGTGCCACCCTCTCACGCCCGTAGGTGCCACCCTTTGACGCCCGTACGTGCCACCCTCCGACGCCCGTAAGTGCCACCCTCTGACGCCCGTACGTGCCACCCTCCGACGCCCGTAAGCGCCACCCTCCGACGCCCGTAAGTGCCATCCTCTGACGCCCGTACGTGCCACCCTTCGGCTCTTTTGACGGGGAGGGCCGAATGCGCTCGCCCAGCCCTGTCTTCCGCCTGGATTTCCCGGCGCTTGTCGGTCGATCGGCCATTGCTCCCAACTAGACATTTGTCGCTTTTGCATGATTCCAGTCGTGAGAATTCTCCCATGTGAGGGGCTGTGAGAATTCTTTTCGCCTTCACCGCTCAAAGCCCGGCGACTCCGCGACGAAAAGCAGGGCACGGGCCCGAGTCGGGCCCCGCCCGCCCCTTTCGGGGCTGGTGATACCAACTGGTTCCGTCGGGTCATGGCCCGGCGGACGTTATGGAGGGCCATGATGGCTTTCAGGGTCAGTGTGCTGCCGAACCATCTTCCAGGTCGTCTCAATCCCTTCCTTGTGCGGGCGACCAAGGGGGAATTCATCGAGTACAATCGTCTGGTCGATTTCATGGCCCAAGGGAGGACCACGGTGACCAGGATCGACATCCTCGGGGTGATCGAGCTACTTGCCGCCGAACTCAGGCGTCTCCTGGCGGACGGCAAGTCGGTCAAGACGCCCATGGGCACCTTCTCCCTCCTCGCCTCGGGGAGCATGAACTCAGTCGACGACGCCTTTCTCCCCCGCGACGCGAATTCGGGCCACAGCGTGCGCATCCATTTCCGCCCGACCCAGAGTTTCGAGCAGGCGGTGCTCGGCGATCTTTTCATCCTCCGCGACGATCAGAACGAAGAGGCCCGGCCTTCGATCAGGGAGGTAGCCGCGGGAGAGGAGGAGGGCGACGGGAATATCCGTTCGGGACGCGTCGTGCAGGTAAAGGGGCGAAAGCTCGCCTTCGATCCGAAGGACCCCGCCCAGGGGCTCTTCTTCATCGACACCGAGGGAAGGGAGCTGCGCTCTCCCTTCTACCCCCTCATCCTTCCGAGTTCGGTGCTGGGGAGCGTCCCTTCGGAGTTGCCCGCGGGCAGCTACGCATTGGCGATTCGATCCACCTTGGCGTGGAAGGACCTTCGCGAGGACCGGGTCCAGGGCATCGTCATCTCCGTCTGAGTTCAGTCAGGGTCTTTAGGGGGAGGAGGGGCCTCCGACCCTTCCTTCCCCTTGTCGAACTCGGCGGGTGAAGTGCCCCGGCCGTAGCGCGCGAGGAGTTCGATGTTCGACTCCACATCGAGTATGGCGTATGCTTTGCTGAGGGCGTTGTAGACGGTGGCCGGTTTGACACCCTCGACCGCGGCTATCTCCTTGGCGCTCTTGCCGGCGAGGATGCCGGCGACGAAGCTCCTCTGGCGCTCGGTCAGGGGCCGAGCCCAGTTCCCGCGGGGGAGGGCCTCCTCCTCGCAGGGGCAGGGCTCCTTGGCAGGTTTGCGGCGCACGGCGGCGTAGGCGATGAGGGCCGAGGCAGCCACGAGGGCGGTCCAGGCGATCGGGTCAATGGTGGCCTGGAGGAGGTCGACCAGCATCGAGGAGAGGATGACGGCCGCGACCAGGACGGAAAGGAAACGATAGACCCTATTGGCTCTAATGACGTTTTCCATGAGTGCAACTTTCGCGCGCCTTGGGGCGCTTGTCAAATCCTTCGGGCGGTCAGCCCACGACGATCGTACTCTCGGCTTGCCCGCTTTGTCGTCGCAATTGCCGGATTCGACCTATCATGTAGTCGGCATCGAGGGCCCCGGTTCTCGTGCCGTCGATCGTATAGACCCGACAGGACCAATTCGCCGTTTCGGAGGCCCTTCCTGTGACGAGGTCCACTCCATCGACGAGGATGCTCGGCGAGCCTTGAAAGCGGAGCTCCTCGGCCAGTTCCGGCGTGGGCACCTCGACAATGGACAATTCGTCCTCGGCGAAGAAGCCCCGCCCGATAAGGCTTCTGAGGTTGGCGAGGGTCTTCTCCGAATTGGGACAGCCCTCGAAGTACTGGAATTCGATCATTTTTCCCTCCCGATTCGCAACTAGGTCTTCAACATATTGCTCGCTCGAGGGACAGTCACTTTGAGTGCTCGCCTGAGGGACAGTCACTCTTGTAAGAAGCGCATATTTATGCGGTCAGATGCATAACTCTATACAAAGCAACGCAATACCGACTTGACGCGAGGCTTCCGGCTCGCTAGCATTTTTTCATACATCGAGAGGGCGCCTAAGGTCCCCTGCGGTTTGGCCGTATGTAGGCCGCCCGCGGGCTCCGAGCGACGCCGGCCGCGACGCGGGGCTCCTTGAGGATTCCAGCGTCGCGAGCGACACGCCCCGGACTGAACCGGCGGACGGAGTCTCGACCACCCTTGGCCTTCGCGCGGAAGGCGACGCCCCTGCGTCGCTCCCCTGCGAATGCCCCCTGGAGCGGTCGATGGCCCTAATCGAGGTCCGATCCCTCTCCAAGAATTTCCGCGCGCGCGTGCGACCATCGGGTCTCGGCGCGTCCTTCCGTTCCCTCCTCCGCCCCGAATGGCGGGTCGTCGAGGCGGTGCGCGAGGTCTCCTTCGAGGTCGGCGAGGGCGAGGCGGTCGCCTTCCTCGGGCCCAACGGCGCGGGCAAGTCGACGACCATCAAGATGCTTTCGGGCATTCTCGAAGCCTCAAGCGGAAGCGCAAGGGTCTTGGGGCTCGACCCCACGAGACGCCGCGTTGAGCTGGCCCGCTCGATCGGAACGGTCTTCGGGCAAAAAAGCCAGCTCTGGTTCCATCTTCCCCCCACGGACTCCTTCGCCCTCCTCGCCGCAGTGTACGAGGTGCCCAAGGCCGAGTTCCGCAGGCGCCGCGACGAACTCGTCGACCGCTTCGGCATAGGGCCCTGGATGGATGTGCCCGTGCGCAAGCTCTCCCTCGGAGAACGCATTCGCTGCGAGGTGGCGGCGAGCCTTCTCCACGCCCCGCGTCTCCTCTTTCTCGACGAACCCACCATCGGCCTCGACGTCGTGGCCAAGCGGGAGCTCCGCTCTCTCCTCGAAGAGCTTCGCAAGCGCGAGGGCACGACCCTCTTCCTCACGAGCCACGACGTGGGCGACATAGAAAAGGTCTGCAAGCGAGCCATCATCATTCATCACGGCTCGGTGGTGGTCGACGAGTCGATGAAGGAACTCAAGCACCGAGCCCTGGCGAAAAAGCGCGTGGGCGTTAAGTATGCTGGGCCCGTCGATCTCGAGCTCCCGGGCCTCAAGCCGGTCAAGCGGACGGCCGACGCGGCGAGCTTCGAAATCGATACGAGGACGCACAGCCTCCCCGAGCTGATAGCGGCCCTGGCCTCGCGCGGGGAGCTCCTCGATCTCACCGTGGAGGACGAGCCCCTCGAAGACATCATCGCCGAGGTCTTCCGCGGCGGCAGCGCCGAGGAATCGCGGGCCGCGGCGAGAGCTCCGGGAGAGGCGCGGCGATGAGGGCATCGACATTCACCCGCGCGAGCCGAGGCCTTGGCGCCCGCTACGGCAAGTACCTCGAGGCAGCGCGACTCGGTATCGGAACTCGCCTCGCTTATCGCGGCAACGCCATCAGCCGAGCCCTCACCTACGGCCTCTTCATCTTCGTGTTCTCGAGAATCTGGACGACCGTGATGGCGGGAAAGGCCGAGTTGGGCGGCTACGGACTCCAGGCCCTGATATGGTACTTCATCGTCGCCGAGCTTCCATCCTTTTCCTACGGACGCTTCTTCGGCACGGTGGCCGAGGACGTGAAGAGCGGGCAGATCGCCTATCTCGTCGCCAGGCCATGGTCCTTCCTCGGCTACGGTTTCGCCTCGGCCATGGGCCCCGCCCTCCTCGATATGGGAACCTTTATCGTCGAGGGGTTCGCCCTCGGTCTCCTCTTCACGGGACTCTTCCCCCTGGTCCATCCCTTGCAGGCGGCAGCCCTCCTCGTGTCCCTCCTTCTCTCGGGGATCATTCAATACCATTTCCAGGCGAGCATCGCCCTGACAGCCTTCTGGGTTGAGGAGAACGCCGCCTTTCTCTGGATCTGGCAGAAGCTCGCCCTCGTGATCGGGACCCTCATGCCCATCGAACTCCTTCCCGAGACGGTGAGGCGTATCGCCGTCTGGACGCCCTTCCCCTGGATCGCCTGGGCGCCGGGCAGGATCGCCGTAGCCTGGGAAGGGGGACAGTCACTCATCCTTCTCGCCGGCCAACTCGCCTGGTGCCTCGCCGCGATCATCGTGTCGAGGCTCGTCTACGCTGCGGGGCGGCGCCGTATCGCCGCCCAAGGAGGCTGACGTGCGCAAGGGAAGACTCGGCGCCTACCTTCGCTTCCTCGGCGCGGCCTTTTCGGCAAACATCCAGTCGGCCCTGGAGTACCGCGTCAATTTCCTCGTCCAGGTTTTCGGGATGATGCTCAACAACGCAGCCTTCGCGGTCTTCTGGAAGATCCTCATCGATCGGGCCGGATCGGTGGGCGGCTACGGCTTCACCGACGTCATGGCCCTCTGGGCCATCGTGTCGACAGCCTTCGGCTTCGCCCACATTTTCTTCGGCAACATCCGCAACCTCGGCTCCGTCATCATGAAGGGGGAACTGGACGTCTATCTCCTCCAGCCCAAGGACGCCTGGCTCAACGTCATCGTGTCGCGCACCTCGGTCTCGGCCTGGGGGGACGCCATCTACGGCTACGTCGTCCTCGCCCTCCTCCCCGGCGCCTCGGTGCCGGGGTTCCTCCTCTTCACGGTCCTCGCGATCATCGGCGCCCTCATCCTCACCGCCACCTTCGCGGGGGCGGAAAGCCTCGCCTTCTTTCTCGGCGACTCGAGCGCCATCTCCGGCGCCCTCGCGGAATTCATGCTCTCCTTTTCGCTCTATCCCGAAACCATTTTCGGGCAGGGTTCGCGCTGGATCTTCTACTCCCTCGTTCCCTCGGGCTTCGTCGCCTTCTTGCCTTTGGCGGCCTGGAAGGCCCTGGATTGGGGCATGGTGCCCCTCCTCGGCGGGGTGGCCATCCTGTATCTCCTCGCGAGCCGGGCCCTCTTCGCCTTGGGCCTCCGGCGCTATGAATCGGGGAATCAGATGGGGACGAGGATGTGAATGGGGACAGTCACCCTAATACCCCAGGCTCTCCCTGATCGTCAGCCGCCGCAGGGTCCGCGAGGGCAGGATCGCGGCGAGGAGGGGAAAGAGGGCGCTTATCGCAGCCATCGTGAGGAGGCGCAAGGGATAGAGCCGTGGCCTGATCGAAGAAGGCAGGGCGGAGCCCAGTTCGGCCATTTCGAAGCGGATGCCGAAGCTCGAGGACACGAGGCAGGCCACCACGGCGAAACCGAGGAGGAGGGCGCCGAGGGCCGCGGCCAATCCGATAATTGCGGTCTCCGCGTAGAGGAGGAGGCCGGCCTGTCGCGAGGTGAGGGCGATAGCGCGGAGGGTGCCCAGGTCCTTCACCCTATCGTGGACCGAGAGGAGGATGGCGTTGGTCATACCCGCCGCGGCGACGACGGCGAAGATCGCCATCATGCCCGCGAGGAAAACATCGAGGAACTCGAACATCGTGATGTAGCTCGCGGAGATCGCGGCGAAGGGCCTCGCCTCGAGACCGGGTTCTCGGGCCAAGGCGTCGAGGCCGGCTTGAAGGGCGGCGCCTTCGGCCCTGCTGTCGAGGAGCCGTCCATCTTTTCGCGAGGATAGCCAAAGGGACAGACACGTGGCTTGGTCCTCGAGGCCGAAGGCCCGCGAGAAGCTGGCAAGATCGACGACGGCGCCCGCGCCTTCGGGAAGGGTGGCTTCGCGGGCGACGCCGATGACGGGGCTTTCCATCAGCGAGAAGGAGCCAAAGGCATCGCTCCCGAGGAGGATGAGGGCGTCGCCGACATGGAGGCCAAGGCGGTTGGCGTGACGCTCGTCGAGGATGGTTCCATGATCCTCTCCGTCTGTGAAAAAACGGCCGGAGACAAGGGCTGCCTCGACCTCCGAGAGGAGGGGATTCCCGACCCTCGCCTCTCCCGGCAGGCTGCGAGCCCGGGGATCGGCGGCGAGGACGAGGGCGGCGCGCGAGGACTCGCCGTTCGAGAGCATGCAGCCGCTCTCGATGGTGGCCGCCGCGAGGGGACGGACGCCTGGAGAGACGGCCGCGGTGACTGTCCCCAGAAGGCGGTCGCCGAAGCTGGCGATCTCGGGGATGGCGAGGTCGAGGGGCATGGCCTCGGCCGAGTCGAGATAGCCCTTCGCGTGGACGTCGAGATGACCGTAGAGGGCGACGATGCGCTCGGAGGCCGAGGCCGCGTAGCCTTTCATGTAGGCATCCACGAGCATGATGCAGAAGGCGCCGAGGAGGAGGACCAGGAAGGACTGCAGCGTCCTCTTTCGATAGCGGAGCACGTTCCGGAAGGCGAGGAAGAAGACGAAGCTGATCGGGTTCATGGCTGCCCCTCCTCAGAAGAAGCATTCGAGCGCGAGACCGGCCGTCCAATCGGCGGGAAGCGGACTTTCCCATTTTTCGGGAAAGCGATTCCACCCTAGGCTCGCGCTGAGGGTGAAGGAATCGCCGAGATTCCGGGCCGCCACCAGGGAGGCACGCAGGGCCTCAGTCCCGAAATCGAAGAGGGCCGACAGCGAGACTTCGCGCTCCTCGGCCGCCCAGGAAACCCTCCCGAAGCCGAGCCAGGCCGCCCGAGTCTCCTCGTAGTCGGCCTCCGCGATGACGAAGAAGTCGCCCATTCTCCTGTTTAGGCTGAAGGCATAGCCCTGGCTCGAAGTTCTGATCGCTGCTTCGGCGCCGAACACGAAGCCCGCGAGCTCCGTGCCGAACCAGCCGCCGACATCCCAGTCCGAGGCACCCTCCGCCGCAAAGCCGACGCGATGGAGATCGCTCACGAGGCCGAACTCGAGCGGGCCGAGAATTCCGCCGCCAGGGGCGAAGAGGGTCAGGCGACCATGGGCGCTCGAGTCCCCGAGGTCGGGCGGCCCGGCCGTCATGGGCAGGCTGGCTGTCGGGAGGAATCCCGCGCTCGGAAGGAGGAATGCCGCCCTCGCGTTCAGCGACAGGAAGGAATCACGTCCAGGCGCCGACAATGGCAGAACGAGTTCCAGAAAGAGGCCGTCGAGGCCGACCTGGGAGGCTCGGGGGTCGAAGCCATCCTTGGCGATGAAGGGATTGGCCGGCCCGAAGGCGAGGCAGGGGCCGAAGGCGAGGAGGGAGCGGCCGAGGCGGAGGTCTAGCTCTCGTCCTTCGATGCCTTTCGCGCCTGTGACTGTCCCCGCGGTCACCGCAGTGACCGCGTGCCATTCGTACCAGGCCTCGTCGAGCGAAAGGGTCCAGGCGCCCGTCGCCGCGTCGAAGCGGCCCCAAAGCTTGGCAAAAAAGGAGGCGGCACCGTCTTCGAGAGAGAGGCGGGCCGAGGCCGAGCTTAGGGAGTACCAGTCGGCGGCTGCCGCGTCGGGGAGGGCCGAACGCAGCCCGATGAAGCCGCTTTCGTTCAAGAAGGAGCCGGATATTTGGAGGGCGGTTTCACTGTCTCCCGAAGCGGGAGGGGTTCCTTCCGTGACTGTCCCTGCCTCCGCTGTGACGGGGGCCGGCCAAAGGACTACGGCGAAAGCGAAGGCCAGGGCCGGCTGCAGGGCGCTTATCGTCCTCATACGAGGTGATCCTCATTGGTCTCGTTGCGCGTTATGCGACCATCCTCGAGATAGACGCGCCGATCGAGGAAGGGGAGGACACGGGGATCGTGGGTGGCGAGGAAGAAGGTGGTCTGGATCTCGTGGTTCATCTCGTGCATGAGCTCGAGGACGTTGCGGCCGTTCTCGCCGTCAAGGTTGGCTGTCGGCTCGTCGGCCAGCACGAGGCGGGGCTCGATGATGAGGGCACGCGCGACGGCAATCCTTTGCCTCTGGCCCCCCGACAGCTCGTCGGGGCGCTGGCGAGCCTCCCCCGCGAGTCCCACGCGCTCGAGGAGGAGCATCGCCTTCGCCCTCCTCTCACGCTTCGCCATGCCGAGGGCCATCAGGGGAAGCTCCACGTTCTCGATCGCGCTGAGCACGGGAATGAGGTTGAAGGTCTGGAAGATGTAGCCGATCTGTCGTCTTCGAAGGAGGGTGCGCGCGGCGTCGTCGAGGCTGCCGATATCCTTTCCGTCGATGGCCACGGTGCCCGAGCTCGCGAGGTCTATACCGCCGAGGATGTTGAGGAGGGTGGTCTTGCCGGAGCCCGAGGGACCGACGATGCCGACGATCTCGGGGCCGTCGATGGATAGGCTCAGGCCCCGGAGAGCCTCGACGCTGGTTCGTCCCAATTTGTAGATCTTCGTCAAATCGCTGATGATCACGCTGCTCATATCGAGCCTCACTTTCCCAGCGAGGAGGGCAGGAGCCTGGAACGACTCACCGCCTCTTCGCGGATGTCGAGGAAGACGAGCCGGCTCGTGTCGCCGGGCTTCATCAGGTCCACGATGGTCATCACCGAGGGCCTGAGTTTACCGCCGAAGGCCTTAGGCGCGGAGAACTCGACCCGCTTGGATTCCCTTCCCGACCGCGTAAAATAGGCCATTCGCAGCGGGAGAAAGTCGCGCCCCACGCGTGCCTCGATGCGCGGATAAGGCAGCTCGGGCGATCGCGCCGTGAGGACGAGGTCCCAAGCATCGGCGTCGCTCGAGACGACCTTCGCCTCGTAGTCGTCGGATTTCTCCAGATTCATCGCGTCGTCGTTGGTGAATGAGGTACCCATGAAGGAGTCCTTGCCGGAAAGCCTGACGGGCTTGGACACCGTGGGAGCGGACATCCACATCGAGCCGCCGGCCATCAGCACGCTTTTGCCCCTGTCGCGGGCGGGCTCCGTGAAGTCCAGCCTCGTTCCGACACCGCGGAGGTATTCCACCCTGGCCTCGAGGACCCGGGTCTTTCCGTCGGCCTTGGCGTCCTCGATCCGTATCAGCATCCTGCATTCGTCGAAGTTCATGCGACGGTCCATTTCCGCGACGATGTCGTTTCCGTCACCGGACGCGGCGCCTGGGGCGGGCGATGGCCGTCCGGGGACAGTCGCCTGCGCGATGAGTTCGGGCGAGGACCTCACCGCGAGGGAGGCGGCAAGCATACCAATTAGTAGCATCTTCTTTTTCATGTCGACCTCCCTTGCTCAACGTTCCGAGAGAGCCGAGAGAATGGGCATTCGGGCCGCCGCGCGGGCGGGCAATATCCCGGCGAACAGCGAGGTGAGGAAACCGGCGAGGAGGGACCAGAGGAGGTCCGGGGCCGAAAGCTCGCAGGTGAGGGAAAAGCTCGGTATGTCCAGGCTCGCGAAGGAGTCGCCGAAGCCTATCGGGTTCGCGTGGAGGGCGAGGGCGGCGGCCCCGCCAACGAGGCCGCCGAAAAGGCTGCCCGCGATGCCGAGCAGCATGGCCTCGAAGAGAAAGAGGGTGCCGATCTCGCTGCGCAGCCAACCCGAGGCGCGGAGCATGCCGATTTCGCGCTTGCGCTCGAAGACTGTCACCCTCATGGTGCCGGCCAAGGTCGACAGCGAAAGAAAGAGCAGTATTCCGATGAAGATCGAATAGAAGAAGCCGTCGGATTGGGCGTCCTCGACGATGCCCTTGGCGTAGTCCTTCCAGCTCTTGAAAGAAAGGCCAAGCTCCTCGAAACGGGGACGCGCGGCGGGGTCAGTCATCGTCGAGATCCAACGATCCCTTTCCCCGCTCGAAGCCTCGGAAAGGCGGCAATAGAGTTTGTTGACGCTCCCTTCCGCGCCGAGGAAGGCCTGGGCCTTTGGGAGCTCCATCAGGACCATCGCGCGGTCGAGGGGGGGATAGCCGGTGGAATAGATCCCGACGACGGGCCAGTAGTCGAGATTGGGCGTGCCCTGGGCCGTCGTCGCCTGGAGGCGGATTTCATCTCCTTCATCGAGGGAGAGGATGGAGGCCAGCTTCTTTCCGATGACCACGCCGCCCGGGCCGAAACTGCCGCTCTTCATTCGCTCATCGAGGGCGAAGACGCGGCCCTCGCCGGCGAAGTCGACCCCCGCGAGGACTACCGCCGCCTTGCGTGATCCGTCGCCGGCGAAGGCCGGGGCGAGAAGTCTCCGCGCCACGAGGCTTGCCTCGGCCTTCGCCTGCGGCTTCAGCGCGGCTGCGAGCTCGGGCGAATTAAGCATCTCCTGGGGTATCAAGTTTTCTTTGGAGAGCCAGCCGTCGGCCTCCTCCTCGTCGAAGGAGGGTCGCATGAGCTGGCCCTGCGCAGTCGCGAAGTCGATCACCGAGGAGAACATGGCGCCGTCGTAGGTTCCGCGGTAAAAGGCCAGAAAGAAGATGAGCGAGGCGACTGCTATCGCGATGCCGACGACGTTCACCGCGGCGCGGAGGCCGTGTCGGCCGAGGTTGAGAAAGGCGAAGGCGAAGAGTCGGATGGGGGGGATCCGTGCCAATCCAGGGGATTTCGCCGGCGGTGCCATGCGAACTCCTTCGCATCCATCCCCATCCTCGAGCCCTTGCCGGCCGGAAGGGGCCCCAGGCGCTCAGGGCATGAAAAAGCCCGCGGGAAGGATACTGACGAGAGTATGGATCCCGCGGGCCATCAACCCGCTGCCTGTCGCCGCGCCAACGGAACGGCTTCGGCCCGGACACCGCCCGTCCCACCGGGGACGAAGCCCGCCGGGACCGCGATATTCCCTGAATATCACTAGTATAGGACGGTCCGGAGCCGTCGTCAAAAATCGGTGCCGGGGACCGTCCCTTGCTCAGGTGGCCACTGGGATCGCCCGTGGCATCGGGCGAAGGTTTTCGAGAAGCGCTCGTGTTCCGCCTTTCAAATGGCGACTGGGAAAGGCGACACGCCTACTTATGAACCTTATCCCCCAACCACCGTCACCACACCGCCTGGGGTCTCGCGCGCTTCCCAGGTCAGTCGCTCTTCCCAGCTCTTCTGCCGTCCCGCCGGCGTACGGTCAAAGACCACCAGCCAGGCGTCGGCCTTCCGGTCGATGCTGTCGCGGTAACGCAACACCTGTTCGAGCCCCTGCGCCACGGTCCGTTCTCGGCCCTGGCGGTTGACCAGCTTGATCTCGATGATGGACCAATAGCCCGCATACAGGACGGCCAGGTCGACTCTGCCCCGCCCGGCGGCATACTCCCTCTCGATCCGTCCCCCGCCATTCACCACCCGCTGCAGAAAGGCCATCAAGAGAAGGTGTGGAAAGGCTTCCGTGTAGTCTGCCTTCTCTTCCCAGATTTCGGCGTGCTGGGACCAGAAATCCTGGAACTCATGGAACAGGGCCTCCATGTCCAGTGTCCCGTCAGGCCGCTGCCAGCGGAACTCGGGAGCGGGAATGGCTAACTGGTAGCTATAGGATAGGATCCTCGCGATGGTCTCCCGATAGATGGGATTGGCGATCACCGGGGTCCCGCTTTCCACCCGTATCAGTCCCAGGTCCAGGGTCAGGCGAAAGTCATCCCCCTCGGCGAGGGTAGGATCGCTCTCCCCGATCATGATCGACTCCACGATGCGCTTGACCCGTGGGTCTCGAAGTCGCTCGACCAGGCTGTCCAGATGCACGGCCCTCTCCTGGATGAGAAGCTCCCGAGCCGCCTCGACCTCCTCGATGCCCACGCTCTCGCCCGTGGGGCAGAGTTGCCAGACGCATTTTTGCAGGAGGGCGTTGACCAGCCAGGGCTGGCCTTTGGTGAGATCGTAGACCAAGGCCATGGCCTCGTCGCTGAAGATCTGCCCGGTTTCCGAAGTGTGCTGGCCCACGAGGCTGCGGACGTCTTCCGCGGAAAAGGAACTCAAGGTGACCGAATCCTGCTTGATGTTGAAAGGGCTGCCCGGGTTGAGCGCCACCCCGTCCTTGCTGCGCACCAGGTAGTCGCGGAGGTCCCGCATCCCCACCAGGGCCATGCTGACGGGAAAGGTCCCGATCCCCCGCATGGCAAAGCCTCCGCGCAGCTGGCGAAGAAAGCTCACCAAGGCCTGGTCCTGGAGCACGTCCACTTCGTCAAATAAGACTACGAGGGGCTTGGGCGCCACCAAGGCTGCCCAGTCCTTGAGGATAGCCGACAGGGCGCTGGCCGGCTCGGCCTGGGGCAGAGCGGGGGTCAGCGCGGGGCCGATAAAGGCGTCGGCGTACTCGCGGATCGCGGCACAGATCGCCGGAATGGCGTCGGCGGCATCGGGGAACTCTTGGCAGCGCTCCACGCTCACGTAGCAGGCTAGTGCCTTGCCTTCGGCATTGATCTTACGCATCCAGGACTGTAGAAAGGTCGTCTTGCCGCTCTGGCGGGGAGCGTGCAGCACCCAGTAGAGCTTGGACTCGATGTAGCGATCGAGCTGGGCCCGCACAAGTCGGGCTTCCGGCGGAAGGATGTAGTGATCATCCGGGTTGCAGGGCCCGGTGGTATTGAAAAAGCGCGGCATGGTTCAACTATAGGTATGATCAGGGAGGGGGACAAGTCATCATCCTCCAACCACCGTCACCACAGCGCCTGGAGTCTCGCGCACTTCCCAGGTCAGTCGCTCCTCCCAGCTCTTCTGCCGACCCGCAGGCGTGCGGTCGAAGATGACCAGCCAGGCGCCGGCGCCTCGGTCGATGCTGTCGCGGTAACGCAGTACCTGACCGAGCCCCTCGGCCACCGTCGCGGCTCGTCCGTCACCGGGGTGCACCAACTTGATCTCGATGATGGACCAGGCACCGCCGTAGAGGATCGCAAGATCCATCCGCCCGCGCCCGGCTGCGTATTCGCGCTCGATCCGTCCCCCCCCATTCACCACTCGCTGCAGAAAGGCCATCAAGAGGAGGTGCGGAAATGCCTCAGTGTAATCCGCTTTTTCTTCCCACAGATCGGCGTGGCGGCGCCAGAAACGCTGGAACTCCCTAAGCAGGGCTTCCATGTCCAGGCTACCGTCCGGCCGCTGCCAGCGGAACTCCGGAGCGGGAATCGCGTCTTGCATGCCCTGCGACAACACCCTCGCTATAGTCTCTCGATAGATCGGATTGGCGATCGCGGGGCTTCCTCGCTCCATCGTCACCAAGCCCAGGTCAAGGGTCAGCCTGAAGTCGTCACCATTGGTCAGGGTGGGATCGCTCTCCCCGACCATGATCGATTGCACGATGCGCTTGACCCGTGGATCGCGCAGGCGCTCGACCAGGCTATCCAAGTGCACAGCCCTCTCCTGAATGAGAAGCTCCCGAGCCGCCTCGATCTGGTCGACGCCCACGGGTTCGCCCTTGGGGCAGAGCTGCCACACGCATTTCTTGCAGAGGGCGTTGACCAGCCAGGGCTGGCCACGGGTCAGCTCGTAAACCAAGGCCATGGCCTCGACGCTGAAGACCTGCCCGGTCTCCGCGCTGTGCTGACCCACGAGGCCGCGGACGTCCTCGGCGGAAAAGGAGCTCAGGGTTGCCGAGTCTTCTTTGATGTTGAAGGGGCTGCCCGGGTTGAGCGCTACCCCGTCCTTGCTGCGAATCAGGTAATCGCGGAGGTCCCGCATCCCCACCAGGGCCACGCTGACGGGAAAGGTCCCGATCCCGCGCATGGCAAAGCCCCCGCGCAGCTGGCGAAGAAAGCTCACCAAGGCCTGGTCCTGGAGCACGTCCACCTCGTCAAAGAGGACTACGAGGGGCTTGGGCGCCACTAGGGCCGCCCAGTCCTTGAGGATCGCCGACAGGGCGCTGGCCGGCTCTGCCTGGGGCAGAGCCGGAGTCAGGGCGGGGCCGATAAAGGCATCGGCGTATTCGCGGATCGCGGCACAGACCGCGGGAATGGCGTCGGCGGCATCGGGGAACTCTTGGCAGCGCTCCACGCTCACATAGCAGGCTAATGCCTTGCCTTCGGCATTGATCTTGCGCATCCAGGACTGCAGAAAGGTTGTCTTGCCGCTCTGGCGAGGAGCATGCAGCACCCAGTAGAGCTCGTCGCCGATATAGCGATCGAGCTGGGCACGCACGAGTCGGGCCTCAGGAGGGAGAATATAGTGCTTCTCCGGGTTACAGGGCCCGGTGGTATTGAAAAAGCGTGCCATGGTTCAACTATAGGTATGATCAGGGAGGGGGACAAGTCATCTTCAAGGAGCAGACGGGCAAGAATAGATTATGAGCCCGCTGCCCCATCCTCATGCCCGCCGGCTGGGCTTGAGGGCCGCCCTCGGCCTCAGGCGAAACCCAGGGGCCTCCATCGCTTGACGACGATGGCCTCGTCGCCGCAGACCTCGTGGCAGCAGTAGCATCGGATGCACTTGTCATAATTGACACGAACACTCTTCTTCGCGCGGGCCTGGGGGTCGGGCACGAGTTCGAGGGCGGCGCCGGGGCATATTGTCACGCAGGCCTTGCAGGCCGAGCACTTGGTTCGCGAGAAAAAGGGTCTACTTACGAAGAGATTGCGGAGGGCGGCCGGTACCTTGCGATCGGCGCCTTGTCGCGGAACATGCTTCCAGTCGGCGACGGCCACTTCGGCTATGGCGGGACCGAGGAGTTCTATCTCCTCCTCGGAGCCGATCCAGGCGTCGCGGCCGAGGGCGTCTTTCAGGTTGGCGACGAGATGGGGGTCGAGGCCGATGGCCCTGCAGGCCGTCATGTCCAGGGCCAGGGGATCGCGGGAGGCGAGCACGAGGCCGAGGCCGCGGGGGTAGCCCGAGCCGGGGCCGGGGCCCTCCATGCCGACGATGGCGTCCATCAGCGAGAAGTGGCTCCTCACGGCGAGGTTGAGGTCGGTGAGCATCTGGCCGAAGCGTTCGCGATCGGGAAAGCGCAGGTGGAATTGCGATTTCTGGAGGCCCGGCACGGTGCCGAAGAGGTTTTTCATCGCGCCCGTGAAATACATGAGTTGGTGGGTTTTCAGCTTGCAGAGCGACACGAGAATGTCGGCCTCTTTGGCGGCGCGGGCTACGGTGAAGTTGCGCACGACCTTCCCCTGGGGGTTCTCGACCTGGACCGAATCGAGAAAGTCGACCCATTCGGCGCCTTCTTCCGTGGCCGCTTCGAGGAGGCCGCTCTTCTTGAAGGCGGCCGTGCCGACCTGGAAAGCGGGGGACTCTCCGACCTGGACGCGGGCCGCCCCGCGCGTCTTCGCATAACGAATTGCCGCGCGCAGGATGGATGGATGGGTACTCACCGCCTCATCGGGGCTGGCTCCCTTCAAGATGTTCGGCTTGAGGAGGACGGTCTTGCCGCTCGCATCGGGAAATCCCGCCGCGTCGCAAGTCTTTTTTACGGCCAAGTCGATGAGGCTCTGGTCGTAATCGGCGCAACGCTCGATAGCTACGATAGTTTTCATGGCCCCGATCCTAGCACGCGAATGCCCATCGTCGCATCTTGGCCTTCTTCACGGTCGCGGGCCTCCTCACGATTCCCCTCTTCATGGGCCTCGTCGGCATGGTTTTCTGAGTAATGTGACAAATTGATGCTTTTCCGAAACGGCCCAGCGCGCTACGATCTGGCAACAAGGAGCGAACGATGTCTAAGTTGACGCAAGAGATGAAGGACATGATCGGCAGCCAGCAGTGCTTCATGGCGACGGTGGGCAAGGACGGGCTTCCGAACGTCGCGCCCAAACGATCGACGCGCGTTTTCAATGACGAAGCCCTGATCTTCACCGAGGGCACGGGCGGCGCGACCTATCGCAACATTCTCGACGGATCGAAGGTCGCCGTGGGAGTGGTCGACCGCGCCATTCCCGACGGCTATCGCTTTATCTGCAAGCCCGAATTCCAGAATTCCGGGGAGGCCTTCGAAAAGGCCAAGGAAATGTCGATGAAGACCACGGGTCGCCCGCCCTACGGGGTCGTGATCCTCCACATCGAGGAAATACATTCGCTTAAGCCCGGTCCGACGGCGGGGAAGAAAATCGGCTAAGAGCCTTGGCTCAGCGGCCTTTTCCCCCTCGGCTCCCCTTCGCTTTCGTTGCGGCCTTTTTCGTATTATCTAGAACCTTGAATTTCACGATGCGCGCGACGAGGGCGAAGGGCAAAGGCTTGTCGAGGGGAAACTGCACAGAGCCCTTGGCATGTTTGTAGGCGGCCAATTCGGGTTCGAAGGCTTCGACTCCATTCGCGGTCGGGTAGAGGCCGATATGCCTGGAAAAGGCCGCGAAGTAGACGAGGGGGCCGTTGAGGAAATAGGCGGGCATGCGATAGCTGATCTTCTCCTCGGCTTCGGGCACGGCCTTGCGAATGCAGTCCCGAAGTTTGCGGAGGATCGCCCTCGCCGGCTCTGGCGTCTGAGCTATGTAGTCATCGACCTCCCGCGAAGTCATTCCCTTCGCCGTGGCCCCGGGCGCTGAGGCGGTCTTCGCTTTCGCCTTACTTTCCCCGAAACCCAAACCGTTCTCGCGCAGCGCAGAATCGACGAGTGCCATGGCATTCGGCCCCATGCCATGCAGGTCGGCAATCTCGCCGCGATCGTGGCGCGCGAGGTCCTTGATCGTGTCGAGGCCCAGGGTTTCGAGTGCCCTACGGGCCGGAGCGGCGAGCCTGCTCAGGAGCTCGGCATAGTCCATCGATGAACCTCCTGTATTGCGGGAACGCGAAGCCTCTCACCTGCCGAGAGGCGCTTTTGTGCAGGTCGAAGTCTACTGGACGCGCGGGGGTCAGCGCCACTTGCCGATTTCGAACTTGACGTGCCGCATTCGCGAGGATATCGATGCTGGATTACTCCGTCCCCACTTCGGAAGGACGGGAACCTCTCTACGACAGGGTGGAGGTATCATGCTCAAACCATCATCATACCCTCTTCACGTTGCGAGTCTCGCAGTTTTTTTATGTGGGAGCTGCTCCGCATTCGATGCTGGAGCCAATACGGGGACAGTCACCCGTCAACAGCTGGAACAATCGATGACTGTCACCCTCTCGAAGGCGACGACGGACGTCGACTTCACCCTGCTCCTCGAAAGGCCCGACGGAAAGTCCTTCAGTTATTCCCGTGGCTCCTCGACCGCCATGACCTCCTACGAATCGGCCTCGACGTCAAAGCTGGTCACGGCCGTCGTGATTTTATCGCTGGTTGATCGCGGCGTCGGCGGGCTGAGCCTCGACTCCAAGGCGGCAGACCTACTCGGTTGGACTGTCCCCGCGGGCAACCCCGCCTCGCAGATGACGCTCCGCCATCTTTTGAGCTTTACCTCGGGTTTTTGGGATGAGCCGGCCATCATCAATTCGCCTACCGCGACCTTCGCGCAGAGCGTCCAGGCTATCTACGATACGAACATCACCGAAAACACCATACCCGGCAGCCAGTTCTACTATGCGAGCACCCACCTCCAGATCGCCGGCATGATGGCGATCTGGGCTGGTGGCTTCGCGGACTGGACCGCAGTCTTCAATGACTTCAAATCGAGGACCGGACTCTTCGCGCACTCGGTTTATGACCTGCCCTCGACCACCAATCCCCGCCTCGCGGGGGGCATGCACTGGACGGCCGAAGACTATCTGGCCTTCCTCCGCGCCCTCTACAAGGGACAAATCCTTTCGTCGACTATGAGCGCCGAACTGTGGGCCAGCCAGCGCGGGACGGGGACAGTCACCTATTCTCCGGTTCTCGACAAGCTAGGCGAGGACTGGGCCTATGCCTTCGGGAATTGGGTCGAATGCCCGAGCGCCAATTTCGATGCCAGTGCCACGACGGGAAGGAACTCGAGTCCCGGCGCCTACGGGGCCTACCCCTTCATCGATTTCCGACGTGGCTACTTCGGCATCCTTGCCCGGCAAGGGGCCTTAGGCACCTTCCCCAATGGCGTCAATCTCTTCAGGACGGTCCAGGATACGGCGGCGCAGTGGGCTGTCGCCCCTTCTAATTAGGCCCGTTCCTTCCGCCGCCTCCGCCAAAGCGGGGTTGCGGCCCGATGCCTGGCAGCCTCCCCGGCTCCCGTCTATACTCTTATCGACGCGGTCCGCCGCTTTGAACGGCAGCGGAACCCCTCGTCACGAGGAGCGACAATGGCCGAAGAGAAGACCGAAGAAACCTCAGCCGGCGCGAAGGCTCCGTATCATCCGCCGAAGGGTTCGAAGAGGACCCTTTCGAGCATGGCTTCGGGCAAGCTTCTCTCCTATGAAGCCGAAGCCGACTGGATCATTCTCCGAAAAGACGAGAAGCCGAAGGCGGAGATGTTCTACGTGCGTTACTTCCTCGACGGCGGGACGGCAGAAGCGGGGGGACAGTCACTCATCGCCCAGACGACAGCCGCAGGCGTAGCCGCCGGAAGTCTCGGCGGCACGCGCCCCCTCACCTTCGTCTTCAACGGCGGCCCCGGCGCCTCCTCGGTCTATCTCCATGTCGGCGCCGTCGGTCCGCGCCGCGTGACCTTCCGCGAGCGCGGCGATCCCCTGCCGCCGCCCCACGTCCTCGTCGACAACGACGAGACCTGGCTCCAGTTCACCGACCTCGTCTTCATCGATCCGATCGGCACGGGCCTTTCGCGGATGATCCCCGACGACAAGAAGGACGAGAAAAAGGCCGAAGAGACCAAGGACGTCGAATATTGGAAGATCAAGCGCGACCTCGAATCCATGGGCGAGTTCATCCGGAGCTTCCTTTCCAAGTTTCATCGTTGGGAAAGCCCGATCTGGATCACCGGCGAGAGTTACGGCGGCTTCCGCGTCGCCAAGCTCGCGAAGTCCCTGCAACAGGACTACGGCGTCGGGCTGGCGGGGGCCATCATGCTTTCGCCTGCCCTCGAGTTCGGCCTACTCGACGGCAGCGACTACGACGCCCTCATGTGGCTCGACAGCTTCGCGACGATGGCGGGAGCCGCCGCCTTCCACGGCAAGGCACGTAAGCTCAAGGAGGGAGAGGACCACGGCGACTACATGGAGAGGGCCTGCGACTTCGCGCTCAACGATCTCCTCCCCGTCCTCGCCGGCGGCGAGCTCGTCGGCGACGCCAAGCACGATAGGGTCCTCGATGCAGCCGCCGACTGGATCGGCATCCCCCGCCCGATCATGCGGGCCAAGGGCGGCCGGGTGCGCATCGACTGGTTCGTCAAGAACCTCCTCCGCGACGAGGGCCTCATCCTGGGCCTCTACGACGCGAGCGCCACGGTAAAAGACCCCTACCCCGACCGCGATAGCTGGGTTGGGCCCGACCCCACCCTCCACGTCGTCGAGCGCGTCTTCGCCTCCGGAGTCAACACGCAGATCCGGTCGACCATCGGCCTGGAGAGCGAGCGCGACTACTCCCTCTTGTCCGACGTGGTCAACGAGGCCTGGAAGGACGACACGAAGCGCCACGTCCTCGAGGGACAGATCGGGGCCACCGACGATCTCCGCTACGGCATGAGCCTCAACCCCGACATGAAGGTCTGGATCAGTCACGGCGTCTACGACCTCGTGACGCCATTCTTCGCCACGGTGCGGATCGCCCGCCTCATGAAGCTCGACCCCGAACGCCGCAAAATGCTCACAATTAAGCATTATCCCGGAGGCCACATGTTCTACATGTGGAAGGAGAGCCGCCGGGCCTTCTTCGAGGACATTCGCCGCCTCTACGAGGGCAGGGGGCTCTTCGCGCTGGCGGAGGCTGTGGCGAGGGAAGGCAAGCCGGAAGCCGGGGAATGAGGGCCATGGACTCGATCGCCGAGCTCTTTGATTTCACCGGCAAGACAGTACTGGTTACAGGCGCCTCGGGAGGCCTCGGCGCGGGAATCGCCCGGATCTTCGCCGAGGCGGGGGCCTCGGTCCTCCTCCACTATCGGGAAGGAAGGGAGCGCGCGGAAGCCCTGCGCGCCGGCCTTCCCGGACCGGGAGTCCATGTCTGCCTCCGGGCTGAAGGCGGGAATGAAGCCTCGGTGCTCGCCTGCGTCGAGGAGGCAGGCCGGCTCTCCGGAAGTTCGGGACTCGCGGCCTTGGTCAACAATGCGGGCATCTATCCCGTGAAGCCTCTGCTGGACCTCGACCTCGAGTCCTGGCGCGAGGTCATGGACGCCAACCTCGATTCGACCCACCTTTTTACCCGCGCGGCTGCGCGCATAATGAAGCCGGGCGCGGCCGTGGTCAATATCGCCTCCAACGAAGGGCTCCGGCCGGTGCGCGCCCATGCGCATTATGCGGTCTCGAAGGCGGCGGTGATTCACTATACGGCTGCCGCTGCCCTCGAACTCGCTCCCCTCGGCATTCGCGTCAACGCTGTCTCGCCGGGCCTCATCGACCGTCCAGGCCTCGCGGAGCAATGGCCTCAGGGTTATGACCGTTTTGTCGCGGTCGCGCCGCTCGGGCGACCGGGCAGGCCCGAAGAGGTTGGCCAAGCCTGCCTCTTCCTCGCCTCGAAGGCCGCCGCATGGATCACGGGCGCCAACCTCGTCGTCGACGGAGGAGCCGGCGTCGTCTCGCCGCAGGACCCTTCTATCCCCTTGTAAGTTCCTCTATAAGCCGGGCGTGGCCCGGATGGAGGGCGAGCAATTCGGCTCGGGGGAGAAGGGCGAAATCCTCCAGCCGAAACGCAGGGGCCATCGTAGTGCCGAGGAGGGCCCAGCTGCCTCCGGCGACGAGACGTGAAGCCTGCGCGGAGCCGGCCGGCACCAGGGCCTGGGGGATCTGCCCAATCTCGAAGTCAGGGCCGAGGACTATGCGATCGTAGTCGCCGTTCTCGAGAAAGATGTGAAGTTCGACCGGATCACCGCGGTAGAAATGGTACAGCTCGTCAGTCCCCAGGCGATGGAAGGCGGAGAAGCCCAAGGCGCCGTCGGTGAGGAGGAAGTAGATCGCCGAGCCGAAGCATCGGCCCTCGGCCGATTCGGGTGAAGTCCAGCATCGGCGATAGTAGCCACCCTCGCCTTCGAGAGCCTCCAAGCCCAGCATTTCTATGACGTCCTTCGCGGACAATGGCAGGCTCATGAGCCGATCCCGCAACGGGCGGCAAGGCCGCTGGCGCATCTTGAAGCTTCGTCCCGAATTTCCTCTTCGCCCTCGACCCGGCCCGCGCGCATGAGCACCTTGCCGGCGCAGATTACCGTGTCGACGGCGGGGCCCCCACCGGCGTAGACGAGATTGGACTTGAGGTCGTGCAGAGGGGTCATGCCGGGCTTCGTGAGATCCACGAGTATGATGTCGGCGGCGCATCCCTCTTCTAGCGATCCCGCTCCGTCGCCGAAGGCCTCATGGCCGACAAGGCTCGCCGCGTCGAAGAGCTCGCCGACGGGCATGCGCTTCGCGTCGCGAAAGTGCTGCTTCTGCAGAAGGGCTGCCTGCTTCATGTCGGCGAAAAGATCGAGGCCGTTGTTCGAGGCGCTGCCGTCAGTGCCGAGAAGGGTCCTGATTCCCCGTCGTCTGGCGGCCTCGTAATCGTAGGCCGGCCCCGAGGCGAGCTTCATGTTCGAAACGGGATTATGGACGAGCGCGACGCCCCGTTCTCCGATAATGTCGAAGTCGCCTTCGTCGAGCCAGATGGCGTGAGCGGCGAAAAGGTCGGGGCCGAGGAAGCCCAGGGACTCGAGATAGGAAGTAGGGCTCATGCCGCGCAGTTCGCGGCAGGCGCGATCCTCCCCTTCGGTCTCGGCAAGGTGAATATGGCGGCTCAGCCCTCGCGATCGCCCGAACGCCGCCATCCAGCGAAGGCTCTTCTCGCTCGTAGCGTAGATGGAGTGGGCGCCAAGGTTGAACGAAACCAAGGGCCCGGACTCCGGGAGCCGGTCGAAGAATTCCTCGCAGGCCTTGCGCTGCGTGGCGCCGAAATTCTCATCCATGCCATCGATCAGCGGATAGTTGATGACGAAGCGCATGCCCGAGTCGGCGGCGGCGCGTGCGGAGGCCCGGGGGTCGAGATACATGTCATGACAGAGGGTCGTACCCGACTTGATCATCTCGAGGGCTGCGAGTCTCGTGCCCCAGTAGACATCCTCCTCGGTGAGCTTCTCCTCGCGAGGCCAGACGGCCTTTCTGAGCCAGTCGTCGAGCTCGAGGTCCTCCGCGGCGCCCCGGAGGAGGGTCATGGCCGAATGGGCGTGGGCGTTGACCAGCGAAGGCAGGGCGGCCATGGTTCCGGCGTCTATCGTCGAAAGGCCGTCCCGCCCCTCGGCCGGAGTCGTCGGATCGATGCCCGGCGCGATCTTCGCAATTATGCCTTTATCAATGAGTATGTCCCTGCGTTCACCCTCGACCAACGCATTGGCGATGAGAATGCCCATGGCTCCCCCTCCTGCAAGGCTCGCGCGAGCGGAAGGCCGAGCCCTCAGCCCAAGGCCGCCAGAGTACGACGGACGAAGGCGGAAAACCGCGGTCTCGTCCTTTCCGAAATTTCGAGAACCTCGTCTGATGTTATGGGGCTGTCGCTCATTCCCGCCGCGAGGTTGGTGATGCAGGAGACGCCGAGCACGCGAAGTCCGCAATGGACGGCCGCGATGACCTCGGGAACGGTGGACATTCCCACGGCGTCTGCTCCGAGAAGCCGCGCCATCCTGATCTCGGCAGGCGTCTCGAAGGCGGGCCCGGTGAACCAGGCGTAAACCCCCTCGCGCAATACCATGCCGAGTTCCGCGCCGGCGCCGGCGGCGGCCTCGCGGAGGGCAGGATCGTAGGCATGCGACATGTCGAAAAAGCGCTCGCCGATGCGCGGATCGTTCTCGCCCACGCAGGGATTCTGACCCGTCAGATTGATGTGGTCGGTGATGAGCATGAGATCGCCCGGGCTGAAATCGGGGTTCGCTCCGCCCGCCGCGTTGGTAAGGAACAGGATTTCGACACCGAGGGCTTTGAATGTCCGCACGGGAAAGGCGATACGCGACACGGGATAGCCCTCGTACAAGTGAAAGCGCCCCTGCATCACGAGAACGGCCTTGCCGGCCAGACGGCCGGCGACGAGGCGTCCAGCGTGACCAGGTGCCGTGGAAAGGGGAAAATGCGGAATTTCCGCGTAGGGGACGACGATGGGATCTTCGAGTTCCTCAGCGAGGCTGCCGAGCCCGGAACCGAGGACGAGGGCGACTCGCGGCACCTCTTCAATTCTTGTTCGGATGAAGGCGGCCGCCTCGATGATCTGATCGTACATCGTCGTCTCCTATGCTCCGCGATTTACTTCTTGATGCCGAGTTCGGCGAGGCTCGCGGGCACCTTGATGGCACCCGAAGCGATGTCCTTCTTGGCCTTCGCCACCGCGTTCTTGACCTCGGCGGGTACGATGGAGTCGAACTGGTGGAAGGGCGCGATGTCGATGGCGCCCTCGGCGAGGCCGAAGACGCGGTTGACGCCGCCCTTGAGCTTTCCGGCCGCGAGGTCTTTGATGAGGAGGTAGGCGGACATGGTCGTCCCCTTGAGGGCCGAAGTGAGGACATAGTCGGGCGCCGCCGCGTTCTGGTCGACGTCCGCCCCCATCGCGAAGAACTTGCGCTCGCGAGCCGCGTCGATGACGCCCATGCCCGTGAGACCGGCGAGTTGGATGACGATGTCCGCGCCCTGGTCGGCGAGGGCGAGTGCCGCTTCCTTGCCCTTGGCGCGATCGGCGAAGCTGCCGACGGTGATGTAGCGCACGTCGACGCTCGGATCGACGGACTTGGCGCCCGCGATGTAGCCGGCGAGGTAGCGCTCGACGGGCGGGATGTCCATGCCGAGGACGGCGCCGATCACGTTCTTGTTGTTGAGCAACTTCGAGTTCCCGCTGTACTTCTTGGTCATGTAGCCGGCGACGATGCCCGCGAGATAGCCAGCCTCCTGCTCCTTGTACGATACGCCGATGAGATTGGGGGGAAGGGTTCCATCGAAGTAGTCGTCGATGCCCGCGTAGAAGGTATTGGGATTGTCCTTCGCGGCCTCCTGGACCTGCTCGACCATGAGGAAGCCCACGCCGAACACGAGTTTGGCGCCGTCGTCGGCCAGTCCCGTAAGGTTCGGGATATAGTCGGTCATGGCATGGGCTTCGAGAACCTTGGCTGTAGCGATGCCTTCAGTGTCGGCCTTCTTGAGCCCGGCCCAGACCCCGTCGTTGAAGGATCCGTCGCCGAGGCCATTGGTGTCCGTGCACATGGCCACGATTGGCTTCGCGGCCTGGGCGCCGGTCGAGAACGTGAAGACCAGGCCGAGGACGAGTGCCGTGATGATGACGCGCTTCATAGTCTGCCTCCCATGTAAAATGAACTTTGTCGTCCGTCCGCGAGCGGGCGGCGACGTGGTCGATCGCTAGTCTCCCCCGCCTTCTACATTGAAATCCTTTCCGACGGCCGCGGGCGGCCGGGACTTTCGCACGAGGCCGGCCACGGCCAAAATCGTCGCGATATAGGGGAAGACGAGGAACAGCTCCGATGGCAGCTTGATGAGTCCCAGCCCCTGGGCCCGAAGCTGGGCGGCATCCACGAAACCGAAGAAGAGCGAGGCGAAAAAGACTCCGAAGGGCTGCCAGCCTCCGGCGATGTTCGCGGCGAGGGCGATAAAGCCGCGGCCGTTCGTCATTCCCTCGGTGAAGGAGTTCGAGTTCTCGATCGAGAGGAATGAGCCGGCGAGTCCGCAGAGGACGCCCGAGAGGAGGATGGCGAGGTAGCGAACCCGATACACGGATCGGCCGAGGGTCTCGAGGGCCATGGGATGCTCCCCCGACGCGATCATCGAAAGGCCGAAACGAGTGCGACCGAAGAGCCATGCCAGGGCCACGACCGAGATCAGGGAGAGGTAGACCAGGGGCGTCTGGTTGAAAAGGGCCGCTCCGACATAGGGAATGTCCGAGAGGATGGGTATGGCGAACTTGTAGTGGTGAAGGGTGAGGGGGATTGCCTCCGAGGTCCCCTGCCTGCCGTAAAAGACCATCATCAGGTAGCGCGTAAGGCCGAAGGCGAGGATGTTCATGATGGCCCCGGCGACCACGTGATTGATGTGGAGGCTCACCGCCGCCCACGCGAAGAGCAGCGAGAAGAGGGCCCCGGCGGCGACCCCGCCGAGGAGGCCGAACCAGGGGCTGCCCGTCTTCCAGCCCACCCAGGCCGCGAAGAAGGCGCCCACGAGCATGATGCCTTCCATCGCGATGTTCGTAATCCCGCTCCGCTCGCTGACCACGGCAGCGAGGGCCGCGAAGGTCACCGGCGTCGAAAGCCTGACGGTCGCCTCGAAGAGCTGGGGAGTGAGGAGGGCCGAAAGAATATCCATCAGTCTCCCCCTCCCCCGCCCACCGCGACGTCCTTCCTCGTGGGGCCAAGCCGGGAGAACCAGGAGCGGACAGTCGTTCCCGCGCGGCGGTAGATGATCTCCGCGAGAAGGAGGAAGAGGATGATGCTCTTCACGATCTCGATGATCGAATTGGGGGTCTGTGTCGTTCTTGCCATAAACTGGCCGCCGGAATCGAGGACCCCCCAGAGGAGGGAGGCGAAGATGATGGCGATCGGGTTGTTGCGCGCGAGGAGGGCTATCGATATCCCGTTCCAGCCGTAGCCCGAGCCGAGATCCTGGTACATACGATGATCGAGGCCGAGGACCTGCGTCACACCGGCCATGGCGGCGAGGGCTCCCGACACGAAGAGACTCGCCGCCGTGATCCAGGGCACCGAGATTCCCTGGGTCCGGGCCGCCACCGGATTGTGGCCGACGGCCCTGACCTTGTATCCGAGACTCGTCCTCATGAGGATGAAGCGTACGAGGAAGGCCGTTCCGATCGCGAGGAGTATGCCGATGTGCAAGCGATAGTTGGCCTTGGGCAGGAAATCCTTGAAGAGAGGCAGCCAGAGCTTGTCCACGAGGGCGTCGGTCGCGTAGGGATGGGGGCTCGACGAGGGATCGCCCCCATGGGCACGGATGAACATGGGCGAGAGTGTGCCGACCGCGTAGGCGAACATCATGGTGGTGACCACCTCGTGGGCGCCGGTCTTCACCTTGAGGAGGGCGGGCACCGCGTTGAGGGCGGCCCCGAGAAGTCCGGCTGCCGCGAAGATGAGGGGGATTTCGATGTAATTAGGAAGGCCTGCGCCGAGCCCGATCCAGGTGGCGGCGATGACGCCGATGTAGTACTGGCCCTGGGCGCCGATATTGAAGAGGCCGCCGTGGAAGGCGAAGGCGATCGCTAGCCCCGTGAAGAGGAGGGGAGTGGCGTTGAGGACCGAAACCGACCAGCCGCGCACGAGCCCGCCGTAAAAGAGGGCCTTGTAGGAAGTCACGGGATCGTAGCCCGTGAGGGCCATGAGCAAGGCCCCGATGAGAAGCGCCGAGACGATCCCCACGGCGGGCAGGGAGGCGCGCATGAGGGCGCTCCGCAAAGCCGCGGCGAAGGCGCCGCCTCTGAGCTCCAAACGGAGGCCGATCAGATAGACGGCGAGGGCAGCGAGGAGGAACCAGGCGCCCCAGAAATAGGAGGCGAGATACATGACCGTTCCGGGCAAGGCGAGAAGGAATGCGAGGAAGCCGAAGATTTTCTTGCGCTCGACTCCCTTCATGAGACCTTCCTCGTGGCCCTGCCGCTGATCATGTATTCGCCGACCTGCACCACGCTCGTCGTCTCCGTCGCGGACTCGAAGACGACCTCGCCCCCGTGGAGGACGGCGATTCGGTCAGAGAGGGCGAAGATCTCCTCGAGCTCCATCGAGACGAGGAGAATGGCCGTCCCCTTCTCCCTCAGTTCCAGGATGCGGCGATAGACGTACTCGATGGCGCCGACGTCGAGGCCCCGGGTCGGCTGCGATATCACGAGGAAGACCGGGTTCCGCGAAAATTCCCGCGCAAGTATCAACTTCTGTTGGTTTCCTCCGGAGAGGGTGGAAGTCGGCGCCTGGGGCCCGGCCGTTCTGACGTCATAGGCTTCGATGAGGGCGAGGGCTTGGGCTCGGAAGCCTCGGAAATCGAGAAGGCCGCCGCGGCTCAGCGGAGGCTTGTCGCTGCGACCGAGGGCGAGGTTTTCTTCGACCGAAAAGGGCAGGACCAGGCCCGATCCGCGCCTATCTTGAGGGATATAGCCGATTCCCGCCTCCATCCGCCTTTTCAGACTCCAACGCGCGATGCTCTCGTCCCGGTAGAGGATGTCGCCCGCAGAGGGCATGGCGAGTCCGATAAGGGCCTCGCAAAGCTCCTGCTGCCCGTTTCCCTCGACGCCCGCGATGCCGAGGATCTCGCCGGGAGCCACCGACAGGCTCGCCTTCTTGAGCGTCTCGATCCCCCGTTTCCCGCGGACCGATAGCCCCTCGACACTGAGAATGGGCTTGGGGAGAACCTTGGCTGGAGTGCGCTCGACCTTGAGGACGACGTCACGGCCGACCATGAAATTCGCCAGCTCGGCCGCCTCCGTGTCGGAGGTCCGGCGTTCGCCGGCGAGCACTCCCCGCCTGAGCACGTACACGCGGGACGAGAGGGCCATCACTTCCTCGAGCTTGTGGGTAATTATGATGATCGCGGTGCCCGCGGAGGCGAGTCGCCTCAGTACCGCGAAAAGCTCTTCGACCTCCCGCGGGGTGAGGACGGCCGTCGGCTCGTCGAGGATGAGGACGCGTGCGTCGCGATAGAGCGCCTTGAGGATCTCGACCCGCTGTTGCAGACCGACGGACAGCCCCTCGAGCCTGGCGTCGGGATCGACCTGGAGGCCATAGCGTTCGGAAAGCTCCATCACGCGGTTCCTCGCGCGCTTGTAGAGCACATGACCGAGGCGCACCGGCTCATCTCCGAGGATGATGTTCTGCATCACCGTGAGGGTCGGCACGAGCATGAAGTGCTGGTGGACCATGCCGAGGCCGCGCGCGATAGCATCGCGCGGCGAGTCGAAAGCGACCATCTCGCCGTCGATCAGGATCGAGCCCGAGTTTGGGCGGTAAAGACCGAAGAGGACGTTCATAAGGGTGGATTTGCCCGCCCCGTTCTCGCCAAGGATCGCGATGATCTCGCCGGCTTCCAGCCTGATGGAGATATCGCGATTGGCGACTATTCGATCGAAGCGCTTTGTGATCCCCCTCGTTTCGAGAACGGGGGTCGATCCACCCATTTCCGGCATGCCTTCTCCTCGGCTAAACGCAAGTCACCGTAAACCTGCATCGGGCAGCCGTCAACATAAAAGCAACATTTTCGTGCAACATGCCAAGCTATCACTGAATAAACTTGACAATAAATCGGGTTAGGGCGCAGGATGTCATAAGATTTGTGGTTTGTTGTGGCATTCTATCGCGACGGTTTCTAGAGCGGCACGACAAACCACGAAATGGGTTTACCTCTGGAAAGGCAGGATTGGCAGGGATGAATTCCGGCGACTCGATCAGCGGATACGGCCTAGCGCGGAGCCTGCGCTGGGAAAACGAGGAGCTCCTCCTCCTCGATCAGACGAGGCTTCCCGGTGAGGTCGTCGAGGAGAGGCAGGAGAGCGTCGAGATGGTATGGGACTCCATCAAGCGCCTCAAGGTGAGGGGAGCCCCCGCCATCGGCATCGCCGGCGCCTACGGGCTCCTCCTCGGGGTCAGACCCCTCCTCGGGCTCGGGCTCCCCGACTTTCTCGCGAAGGCTGAGGAGACGGCAGCCTACCTCAATTCATCGCGACCCACGGCCGTCAACCTGAGCTGGGCTACGGGCCGCATGCTCTCCTACGCCAGGGACAAGGCGGCCGAGGCCGGGGATTCCGCCGCCCTCTATCGGCTCCTCGTCGATGAGGCCCGGAGGATTCACGCCGAGGACCGCGCAATCTGCCGGAACATCGGCGAACACGGCGAGGCTCTCATCAAGGAAGGAAGCGGCGTGCTGACGCACTGCAACGCCGGAGCCCTCGCTACCTCGGAGCTCGGCACGGCCACGGCGCCGATGTATATCGCCTTCGCGAAGGGAAGGCGATTCCGCGTCTACGCCGACGAGACGCGACCCCTCCTCCAGGGCGCTCGCCTCACCTCCTGGGAACTCCAGCAATCGGACCTCGACGTGACCCTCATCTGCGATGATATGGCGGCCTATGTCATGTCCAAGGGCCTCGTCGATCTCTGCGTCGTCGGCTGCGACCGCGTGGCCGCCAACGGGGACACGGCCAACAAGATCGGAACCCTCGGCGTCGCCATCCTCGCCAGACATTTCTCCATTCCCTTCTACGTCGCCTGTCCCTCCTCGACCATCGACTTCGCGACGGCGACCGGTGAGGACATCCATATCGAGGAGCGGGGCGAGGAGGAGGTCACCTCCTTCGGCGCGAGGCGCACCGCACCCGAGGGCATGAAGGTACGGAACCCGGCCTTCGACGTGACGCCCCACGAACTCGTGTCAGGCTTCATCACGGAGAAGGGCATCGTGGGGCCGGGGTATGCGGAGAACCTCGCGCGGATCTTCGCCAAATGAAGCCGGGCATGGCGACGCAATCCGGCGAAGGGGCTGCGCGATGCTCGCGGTAGAGCGGAGGAATCGCATCCTCGATAGACTCCGCAGCAAGGGCATTGTGACGGTCTCGGACCTGGCTGCCGACTTTTCGGTGAGCGAGGAGACAATCCGTCGCGATCTTCAAAAAATGGAGGAATCGGACGGGATCCAACGCACCTACGGCGGAGCCTACATCGCCAAGGCAGTCAGCACCGACATACCCATCAGCATTCGCGAAAACATCTATCTACCCGGAAAGGAAACCATCGCCGCCCTCTGCGCCGACATCGTCGACGACGGTACCACGATCATGCTCGATTCGAGCACGACGGCCATCCATATCGCGGACCATCTGCGCTCGAAAAAGAACATCATAGTAATTACCAATTCCTTGCGAATCGCGGAAAGACTCGCGGAAGCCTCGAACGTGAAAGTCGTCTGCGTCGGGGGGATACTCCGCCACAGTCAGCTCTCCTTCGTGGGGCCGGCGGCGGCGCGGGCCTTGGAGGGCTATTACGCGGACAAGGCCTTCGTCTCCTGCGTCGGTCTCGACATCGAGAAGGGCGCCACCGACGCGGACGAACTCGAGGCCGAGGTGCGGAAGCTCATGATGAGGAACGCGAGGGAGAAGATCCTCGTCGCCGACGCGACCAAGTTCGGCAAATTTTCCCTCTCCCTCATCCTCCCCCTCGACGAGGTCGACATGCTTGTTACCGACAAGGCCCCCAACGAGACCTGGCTCCGGGCGCTCGACGCGCGGTCGATCAGGTGCCTATACGCGAGCAACCCGTCCGGCGCCGGAGAGGAGTGAACCCCATGCGAAAAGAATCGCCAGCCTCGATCAAGCGCAAGATCTGCGAGATCGGCAGGAGGATGTACGACCGAGGATTCGTCGCCGCCAACGACGGCAACATCTCCGTGCGCCTCGACGGGGACAGTCTCCTCGTGACGCCGACTTTGGTGAGCAAGGGCTTCATGAAGCCTTCCATGATCGTTACCGTCGATCTCGAGGGCAGAGTCCTTTCCGGCCGCCTGCGGCCCTCGTCGGAGCTCAAGATGCATCTCGCCGTCTATCGCGAAAGGCCCGATGTCCGTGCCGTCGTCCACGCCCACCCCGCCAACGCCACGGGCTTCGCGGTGGCCGGTCTGGCCCTCGACGAGCCTTATATGCCCGAACTCGTCGTCAATCTCGGAGCCGTTCCCCTCGCGCCCTATGCGACGCCCTCGACGGAGGAGGTGCCTGAGTCGATCGAGGGGCTCGTGAAAGGCCACGGGGCCCTTCTCCTCTCCAACCATGGGGTCCTTACGTGGGGCAGGGACCTCGCGGAGGCCTATGACCATCTCGAGACCGTCGAGCTCTACGCCAAAATTCTGATCGCGGCCCGAACCGTCGGCGAGCCGCGGGCCATCGCCGGCGAGAAACTCGAAGCCCTCTATCGAATCCGCGAAGTCCTTGGCTTGAGCTGAGGTCGGTCCTCCAGGCTCTGACCGCCCTATCCGATGGTCGGGCCGATGCCGAGTTCGGCCGAGAGGACGGCGAGGAATTCGCGCCCACCCGGCGAGAGCCCCGGAAGGTCACGAATGGCATCGTAGCTCCGGACGAGGGCGACGCGCATGGCGGGCAGTCTGCGGGCGGCGTAATCGACGAGTTCATCAAGATAGGAGAGGAGGACCGCAAGAAGGGGCGCTCCCTTCTTTTTCATCGCCAGAGCCTCGGACTCGAAGGCGTCGAAGGACTCGACAGCCGTTTTGCCCGCTCCCGCAGGGACAGTCACCGAGGCGGATAGATGGCGCAGTGCTCCTCTGAAGCGCCACCGCGCGTATTCGTAACGGAGGATCTCCTTTTCGTGGCGGGGCTCCTTCGGAAAGCCGCGCTTGCGGAGGAGGGCGAGGCAGGACCAGAGTTCCGCGGCTCCGACTCCGGAGAAGGCCGCAGACGAGGATTCCTCCTTGCCCCTCGCGAGGTCGACGCCGAATCGATGGCGCTCGAAATTGGTGAGTGCAGCTTCGAACTCGGCACGAACGGCGATAAAGGCCTCGCCGGAATCAGCCTTGGCCACATCCGGATGTGTTGCGAGGGCGAGCTCGCGGAAGGCGGCCTTGAGATCGTCGACCGATTCGATTTCCCCTGAGCGGATGGCACGAACGAAGCGATTTGGGGAGCCCTTCATCGAATCGAATCCTCAATTGTCCGATTGCGCCGACGAGGGACAGTCACCACTCGAGGGACAGTCACCACGGAGCGCTACGTGGCGAGGGATAGAAGCCCTCCTCGACGAGCCGCGCGAGCCTCGCCCGAGCCGGTTCGAGATCCTCCGGCCAGGTAAGCCCGAACCAGGCATCGTCGGTCGGAAGTGCCCTGACCTTTGCCTGTCCCCGCCTGATAGCGATGTCGACCAGGGCGGGAAGATAGAACTCCGCCGTTGGCGAGTCGCCCTCGTCGCGGAGAAAGTCGCGAAACAGCGTCTCGCAGGTTCCGAATATCCTCGGCGTAAAACCCCAGAGGTTCATCGACACGAAGGCCCCGCCGTCGACCCGGATTTCCTCGCCATCGGGCCTTACCGAGATACAACTCCGCCCTGGTCCCGGCCCCGACCCCTCGATGATGGCTCCATGCTCCTCCACTCCCCTGAGGAATCCCCGGTCATCGACCTCGCAGATGCCTCGGGCCACGGGACCGTTGGGACTCGTCGTGTTGTTCAGGCGATAGGCCGCCATGCAGTACTCGGTGGAATCCCAGGCGGAAGTGGCGAGAAAATCGTGAACAACTCTCAGCGATTCCCTTCCATACCAATCGTCTGCGTTGACCACCGCGAAGGGGGTCTTCATGACAGCCTCGGCGCAAAGTAGGGCATGACCTGTCCCCCAGGGCCTGGGGCGTGTTGGCGCGGGAAGTCCGGCCAGGGAGTCAGGCTCCTGGAACACGAGGCCGGTGGGAAGGCCGCGCGGGAGCCGAGGAAAGATGCTCTCGACGAAATCGGTCTCCATCTCACGCCTTATGACAAAGACGATCTCGTCGAAACCGACTGCCGCCGCATCGTGGGCCGAGTATTCGAGGATCGATTCCCCCCCTGGTCCCAGGGCAGTGAGTTGCTTGAGGCCGCCGAATCGCGAGCCCAGGCCGGCGGCAAGCACGAGCAGGGAGGTCTTCATGGTCGCATGATAGCCGGAAGCGGGGCCTCGCGGCAGGCCCGAGCTTGACCGCGATTCCACGCGGCCCGATCATGGGAGAATGGACAAATACGATCTTTCCCCCGCCGCCTTCCTTGATCTCTCCAAAAGCATCGCCGCCCCCATCTTCTCGGGCATCGATCGGGTCTGGGAGGCGATAGCCCGCATCGAGGCCTTCGTCCTGAGCCTCGTCGCGAATCCGCCCGAGGGCTACGAACGCGTCGGCGAGCTCGTGATCGCCCACCGGGAGGCAAAGATAGCCGCCAGCGCCGAGCTCCTCGGGCCGGCCGTGATCGGGAGGGGCGCGGAAGTCGGACCGGGTGCCTGGATCAGGGCCTTCGTTCTCATGGGCGACTTCTCCGTCGCTGGCCACGCCTCGGAACTCAAGAATTGCATCCTTTTCGACGGCGCCCTCGCGGCCCACTTCAATTACGTCGGCGACTCTATCCTCGGCTCCGGCTCCCATCTCGGCGCCGGAGCCCTCCTTTCCAATCAGCGTTCTGACAAGGCGGAGGTCGTCTTCCATGGTCCCGGGGAGCTCGCGATTCCGACGGGCCTCGCCAAGTTCGGCTCCGTACTCGGCGACGGGGTGGAAATCGGCTGCAACGCAGTCTGCTTTCCCGGCACCCTGATCGGCAGGGGATCGACGGTCTATCCCCTCGCGCCGGTCCGGGGATACGTGCCGCCCTTCTCGATCGTAAAGGAGGCCTCACGCGTCGTTTCAAAGCGCGAGGCGGCCGCCCGTGGCTAGCTCGACGCGGTCCGTAGGTACGGCGAGGAAGAAGTCGGTCATCTTCGATTTCGGCAACGTCTTGAGCATCCTCGACAGGCCCGCCACCGATCGGGCCTTCGCAGCGCACTGCAATCTTTCACCCGAAGAGGTCGGGTTGCGGCTCTGGTCCGACGGCCTCCTCTTCGATCTCGAAACGGGAAGGATCGACGCACGGGAGCATTTCGAGCGGGTCAAGAAAGCCCTGGGCGCCGATGATTCTTGGAATTATGACGAGTACGACGAGGAGTTCATGCGCTGCATCCTCCCCCATCCTCCCGGACGGGCGGCTCTCAGGGCGGCGTCGGAAGCGGGGCACAGGACCTTCATACTCTCGAACACCTCCTTTCTCCATTCGCGGGCCATCTTCCTCGATGAGACCCTCGCCGGCCTGCCGGAGCTCTACGCCCTCTCGTACAAAATCGGCTGCATGAAACCCGATCCCCGCATCTGGCGCTGGCTTCTCGAACGGGCGGGCCTGGAGCCTGAGGACTGCGTCTACGTGGACGACATCGAGGCCTATTGCGCGGCTGCCGGCGCCCTCGGCATGGGGACAGTCACCTACGACTTTCGGGTGGACGATCTCTGGCGGAAACTCGAAGTGATACTATAATTACCTGATCGCGGCTTCGAAGGGTCGGCCAGGGGCGAGGAAGAGGTACCTGATTCGCCCGGGCGCCGACAGGTGAAAGGGGCCGCCAACGGAGGTTCCAGCATGAAAAGAAGTGTTTTCCTCTTCCTCGGCCTGGCCCTTGCCCTCGGTTCCTGGGCCGCGCCGACGAAGGTCGTCGTCTACACCGCCCACGAGGACTCGATCCTCAACGCCCTCGCCCCCCGCTTCGAAAAGGAGACGGGCATCAAGCTCGACTACGTCAAGCTCGCCTCGGGGGATGTCATCAAGCGGGCCAAGGCCGAGTCCGCCAACCCCCAGGCCGACGTCATCTGGAGCATAGGCGGCGAGCAACTCGAGGCTGAGAACGCCATCCTCGCCCCCTATACCCCCAAGGAATGGGACAAGATCGCGTCGGTCTTCAAAGTCGGTACCAATTGGTTGCCCTATACAGGTATCATGAACGTCTTCGTCGTCAACACGAACATGCTGAGCGCGGACAAGATGCCGAAGACCTGGACCGATCTCATGGACCCGCGCTTCAACAAGCTCATCTCCTCGGCGCGGGCCGACAAGTCGGGTTCTTCCTATATGCAACTCTGCAACACACTTCTCGTCTACAAGGACAGGGGCTGGGACGTCTATAAGGGCATAATGCAGAACATGGTTATTTCCGCCAGCTCGGGCTCGGTGCCCAAATTCGTCAACGACGGGGAGCAGGCCGTCGGCATAACCCTCGAGGACAACGCCTACCGCTACGTCAAGGGCGGCGGTCCGGTCGCGATCGTCTATCCGGCCGACGGCACGGTGGCTGCCCCCGACGGCATCGCCCTCCTCAAGGGCGCCCCTGACGCCGAGGCCGGCAAGATCTTCATCGATTGGTGCCTCTCCAAGCCGGTACAGGAGTACCTCGTCGACGCCATGTATCGCAGATCGGTGCGCACCGACTGCAAGGACCCGCCGGGCCTACCGGCCATCAGCACCATAAAGACCATTTCCTACGACTTTGGTTGGGCCGCGAAGAACAACAAGGAATTCGTAAAGAAGTTCGCCGACATCGCCATGGATTTGGGTCTCTAAGGCTCCATCGACATCCGGGCCGGTCGCGGTCCGGTATATCAAGGCGCCCCTCCCCGACGGATCGGGCGCCTACCAATCCTTGCGATAGTAGTGCGACACGCAAAGCGTGTCGCGAAATTGAGGTAAGGATTCGTGTTGCGGCTCCCGACGTGATGAATCGCCGGTCGCGATTCATCACGTCGGCCGCTGTTTAGGTAGGACTGCTTTCGCAAGCCGCAATATCCATTTCCCGGAGGGCCAGCGCCATGACGAGCATCCGCATCGCCGATCTGGAAAAGCGCTTCGGCGAGGTGAAGGCCCTTTCCGACGTCAATCTCGACATCGGAAAGGGCGAGTTCTTCACCCTCCTGGGGCCCTCGGGCTGCGGCAAGACCACCCTTCTCCGTACCATCGCCGGCTTTTACCGCCAGGACAAGGGTGAGGTCTGGCTCGGCGACGAGAGGGTGGACGACCTTCCGGCTCATCGTCGAGACACGGGCATGGTTTTCCAGAACTACGCGGTATTCCCTCACATGACGGTCTTCGAGAACGTGGCCTACGGCCTTCGCGTCCGCAGGCTTTCAAGGGCGGAAATCGAGAGGCGGGTCGCCGCGGCGCTCAAGACCGTGCACCTCGAGGGCTACGAGAAGCGCACGCCGGACCAGCTCTCCGGCGGGCAGCAGCAGCGGGTCGGCCTGGCCCGCGCGATGGCCGTCGAGCCCCGGGTCCTCCTCTTCGACGAACCCCTCTCCAACCTCGACGCCAAGCTCCGCGTCGAGATGCGCGACGAGATCAGGGCCGTGCAGAAGCAGCTCGGCATCACCGCGATCTACGTGACCCACGATCAGGAGGAGGCCTTGGTCATCTCGGACCGCATCGCCGTAGTTTCTGGCGGGCGCATCCAGCAGGTCGGACCACCCTGGGAAATCTACAAGGACCCCGCGACCCTCTTCGTGGCATCCTTCGTGGGGAAGGTCAACCTCCTCCCCGCCGAACTCGGCGCTCTTCGCGGACCGGGACTCAGGGAGGCGAAGGCCGGGTCCCTCGACCTCCTCGTTCCCGATCCCGGCGAGCTCCCCGACAGGGAAGTGACTATTGCCTTCCGGCCCGAAGACGCGATGGAAGACCCGACGCGGGGCGACGCCAACCTCGTCAGCGGAAGGGTCATCGGCTCGAGCTTCCTCGGCACCGTGGCGATCATGGAGATCGACTGCGGGGGAACCCGCCTCCTGATCGAACGCCACAGGCCGAAGGAAGGCGACATTCCTCCGAATGGAGCCGCTATGGATGTCGCCCTTCCGCCCGAGGCGCTGATGCTTTTCGACACGAAGAGCGGCGCGCGGCTGAGGCCGGCGGATCTCGGGGCGGGAAGGAAGGAGCGATGAGAAGCGGCGCCGCTGCGCCCCGACGCGTCGACGTCTGGACCTTCGTCACCCTCGGGGGCTTCGCCCTCGTCCTCGTCTTCCTGATCTGGCCCCTCGCGGATGTCTTCCGCTACAGCTTCACGGACAAGGAAACGGGGTTAATATCCTTTTCTAACTGGGTCGAGTTCCTCTCGAAGAAGTACTATCTAAGAGCTTTTTCCCACTCCCTTTTCGTGGGCTTCATGACCACCGGCCTGGCCCTCCTCTTCGGCATACCCCTGGCCTTCTTTACAACGCGCTACCGGATACGCGGCTCCGCCATGCTCAATACGGTCGCGGTTCTCGCCCTCCTCTCTCCGCCTTTCATAGGAGCCTATTCCTGGGTCACCATGCTCGGACGCAACGGCTTCCTCCGCACTGCCCTCTCCTCCATCGGGATTTCCCTGCCGCCGATATATGGCGCCCTCGGCATCATCTTGACCGATTCGCTGCAGTATTACCCCTTCGTGGCCTTGATGACGGCGGGAGCCCTCACCACGATCGACCGCTCCCTCGAGGAAGCCTCGGAGAACCTCGGCGCCTCGGCCACCCGGACCTTCTTTCGCGTCACCCTCCCCCTTGTGTTGCCCTCGGTGACAGGCGGGGCCCTTATCACCTTCATGATGTCCCTGTCCAACTTCGGGACGCCCATGATCATCGGCGGCAACTACCTCGTACTTCCGACCCTCGCCTACAACCTCTTTACGAGCGAGATCGCCGAGCGGCCCGGCATGGCGAGCACGGTTTCCCTCATCCTCATCCTCTGCGCGGCGGCCGTCATCGCCCTGCAGCAGTGGGCTTCGACGAGGCGCAAATACGCGAGCATGCTCGTGAACCGTCCACTTCGCAAGCGACTCGGCGGCCTGTCTTCGGCACTCGCCCATCTCGTCTGCTACGGCATCGTCGGGCTCTCCGCCCTCCCCCTCGCCGTCGTCGTGTTCTATTCCTTCAAGAAGACGAGCGGCCCGGTCTTCAAGCCGGGTTTCAGCCTCGACAGCTACCGCCAGATCTTCTTCGACGTGCCCAAGACCGTGACGAACAGCTTCGTCTACTCTCTTGTCGCCGTGGCCCTCATCGCCTTCGTCGGAACCCTCCTCGGCTTCGTCCTCGCGAGGAGGCGCACCATCGCGGCCCGGATCCTCGACCCCCTCCTGATGATCCCCTACATCGTGCCCGGCACCGTCCTCGGGATCGGCTACATAGTTGTCTTCAACCGGAAGCCCATCTACCTCGTCGGCACGGCGGTAATAATAATTATCATGTATTTTATCAGACGCCTGCCCTACTCCGTCCGCTCGGCGGCCTCGATACTCAAGCAGATCGACCCCGCCCTCGAGGAGGCAGGCATCAACCTCGGCTCGCCTCCGGGCAGGACCTTCCGCACCGTCACCCTCCCCCTCATGAAGGCGGGCATCGTGTCGGGAGCCATCATGAGCTGGGTCACCTCGATGAACGAGCTCTCGGCCTCGATCCTGCTTTATGTCGGCAAGACCATGACCATGCCCATCAAGGTCTACCTTTCGGTCCTCGACGGCATGTTCGGCACGGCCAGCGCCATGTCGACCATCCTCCTCGCCGTCACGGGACTCGCCCTCTACCTCGTCAACCGATGGACCGGCAAGGCGGGGGAGAGCGTCATCGCGGCGTGAGAGGCGACGGCTACTCGAGCTCGTTGTCGAAGTTCCTCTCTTCGATTTCCCTGAAATACTTGACCGTCCCCACCTTGCATTCCATCGTCGAGTCCTCGTCGCAGACGAGGATGGCCTTCGGGTGGAGTTGGAGGCAGCTCACGGTCCAGAGGTGGTTGACCCCTTCCTCGATGGCGTGGTGGAGGGCGCGGGCCTTGGCGAGGCCGGAGACGAGGATGAGGACTTCCTTCGCGTCCATGATGGTGCCGACGCCGACGGTCAGGGCGGTGGCCGGAACCTTGTCGGGATCGCCGCCGAAGAAGCGGGAGTTCATGACCTTGGTGTCCATGGTCAGCGTCTTCACCCTCGTACGCGAGGCGAGGGAGGAGCCGGGCTCGTTGAAAGCGATATGACCGTCGGCGCCCACCCCGCCGACGAAGAGGTCGATGCCCCCGAGGGCCTTCATTTTATCCTCATAACGCTTACATTCAGCCTCGAGGTCACGGGCGTTGCCGTCGAGGATGTTCACGTTCTCCCTCCGGATGTCGATCCGCGAGAAGAGGTTCTTCCACATGAAGCTGTGGTAGCTCTCGGGGTGCTCCTCGGGCAGGCCGACGTACTCGTCCATGTTGAAGGTGACGACCTTCTTGAACGAGACCTTGCCCGCCTCGCAGAGGGCGATGAGTTCGCGGTACATACCGAGGGGCGACGATCCCGTGGGCAGTCCCAGCACGAGTTCTCCGCCGGCCTCGTTGACGCGCCGTGCTACATAGTTGGCGGCCCAGCGCGAAACGGTGGCGTAATCCGGCCTGATCACGAGTCTCATATACTTCTCCTCGCCGAGGGAAACCCTCGGGCTGGGCCAGTATATGAAAGATCACCTACTTCGACGACTGCCCCGGGTCTGTCCGAAAACCGCCACCCGCATGCAAGCGGCGCCGGCCCTCAGCTCCTCTTGCCCCTTCGGTTCGATGCCAGCATCCAGGCGATGAGATAGGCTGCGGAGACGAAGCCGACGATGAAGAGGCTGCCCACGATGTCCACCATATGATGCACGCCCTCGTAGACCCTCGCGAGGCCGACGCCGACGGCCAGAAGGAGCCCGACCATGCCTGCCCAGGGGTTGGCGATCATCGTGATCGCGGCGGTGGCCGACAGGAGGAGGGTATGGTCGGAGGGAAAGCCGTTATCGGCCGAGGAGGGAATCAAGGGTGTCGTCCCCTGCACGACGAAGGGTCGGGGATCCTGGATGATTCCATGGAGGAGGAAGGCGAAGGCCAGCGAAAGTCCCCCGATGAAGACCGAGGCCAGGAGGAGTTCCAAGAGACGTCTTCGCTGGAAGGCCACGATGTAGAGTACTTCGGCGAGAATGACGACGATGAAAAGGTAGCGTGCGACGAAGGCGATGAAAGCTTGCATTCCTTTAGGCTAGCATTTCCGATCGACTGATGCCAGATCGCCGCCGGGCCCTTCGACTCGCGATGATGTCACGGACTTGTCATTGCCTCGGCGCCCGTGGTATTTTCCGAATGCCGATTGGAGGAGCGATCCCCATCAGTACCCCGTCCGGAGGAAGCTGCTTCCCGGGATGGCGGGTGAAAGGGGAGGATCGCCGAAGGGTGGGGCATAGCAAGCCCTGCCTTGGACGTCCGGGCTAATACCCGGCGGCTGTCGTGGGGCCTGTCCCCGCGGAGTGCCATCGCAAGCCGCCCTCACCCACCGTGGTCGGAAAGACCCGGGCGGTTTCTTTGGGATCTCCATCGGATTGGAGGTCCTCCGTGTCCAACCTTCAATCCGTGGAATCGAAGGACTTCCGTTTTCTGGAAGCCCTCTGTTCCACGTATAGTCCCGGCGGCGACGAAGCCTGCCTCCTCCCCCTGCTGTTGCCCGAACTCGAGGCGATGGGTGCGACTATCCATCGCCAAGAAGTAGGAGGCGGCAGGCCCAACATCCTCGCCGTCTGGGGCAAACCGCGCATTCTCTTCAACACGCATCTCGACGTGGTGCCGCCTCGCATTCCCGTCACCGTCGAGGGCGGGCGGCTGCGTGGTCGCGGCGCCTGCGACGCCAAGGGCCAGATCGTCGCCCAGCTCGCGGCCGTCCGGCGACTCCTCGCGGAGGGCCGGAGCGATCTAGCCTGGCTCGGCGTGTGCGGCGAGGAAAGCGATTCGGCCGGGGCCGTCAAGGCCCTCGAATTGCGCGATCGCCTGGATGGTCTCCGCGCCGTGATCGTCGGGGAACCGACGGGCAACCGTCTCGCCGCAGGCCAAAAGGGCTTCGTCCGGCTCCGCCTTTCCTGCGAAGGCAAGACAGCCCACGGGGGCCTGCCCGAACTCGGTCGCAACGCCATCCTCGAACTCATGGACTGGATCGATCGCCTACGCAAGATCGAAGCGACCGTCCACCCCAGTCTCGGCGCAGAGGTCTGGAATCTCGGCATCATTTCGGGAGGAAGGGCCGCCAATGTCGTGGCGGACCATGCCGAGGCCGAGCTCACCCTGCGAGTCGTGCCGGGGGGTACCCTGTACGAATCCTTGCGAGCCGTCCGTCCGCCGGGAGGAGCCATCGAGGAACTCGTAAAGGATCCCTGGGATGCCTTCGCGACCCCTCCCGGCTTTCCCTCCGGGCCCGTACCCTTCGGTTCGGACCTACCCATGCTTCGCGCCCTCGCCCCCGGCGGCGACGCGATTCTCTGCGGGCCGGGAGAGCCTTCGGCAGCCCACACCCCCGACGAATCACTGACCATCGACGAGCTCGCCTCCGGTATCGACCTCTTCGCGAGGCTGGGCGCCCTCTATCTCGAACCCGCGCGAGGGCCCGGTCCCTTCGGCCCTGCGGCTTAATTGGAGTTGTCATGAATCGCATTCCCGTCACCGTTCTCGGCGCCACCGGCGTCGTCGGCCAGCGCTTCGTCAGGCGCCTTGCCAACCACCCCGTCTTCAAGGTCGCCTGCCTCGCCGCCAGCGAGCGCTCGGTCGGCAAGAAGTATTCGAAGGCCTGCGACTGGCGTCTCCCCGGCGAACCCTTCGCCGGCCTCGGCGACATGATCCTCGAGCCCTGCGAGCCCGACCGGGCATTGTCGCAATTAGTCTTTTCGGCCCTCGACACGGCGCCCGCCCGCGAGATCGAGCCCCTCTTCGCCGCCGCGGGGGCCCTCGTCTTCTCCAACGCCTCCACCTTCCGCATGGATGAGGACGTTCCCCTCCTCGTGCCCGAGCTCAACTCCGCCCACCTCGGCCTCCTCGAGGTGCAGAGGCGCAAGCGCGGCTGGAAGGGCGGCATCGTCTGCAACCCCAACTGCACGACCACCGTCCTGGTCGGCGCCCTCGGCCCCCTCCATCGCGCCTTCGGCGCCGAGGCGGTGCTGGCCGTGAGCATGCAGGCCCTGAGCGGCGCGGGCTATCCGGGCGTCGCGAGCCTCGACGCGCTCGGCAACGTCATTCCCCTCATCCGCGGCGAGGAGGACAAGGTCGAAACCGAAGCCCGCAAGATCCTCGGCAGCTTCGACGGCGAACGCATCGTGGAAGCGCCGATCTCCATCTCCGCGGCCTGCAACCGCGTGCCCGTCGTCGACGGCCATACGATCGCCGCCAGCATCAGGCTCCACGGGAATCCCCATCCGGCCGACATCATCGCCGCTCTCGACGCCTTCGTGCCCGACACCGAGGGTCTCGAGCTCCGTTCCGCCCCCGAAAGGTTCGTCGCCGTCCGCCACGAGGCCGACAGGCCCCAACCCCTCCGCGACGTCGAGGAGGACGGAGGCATGCGCATCCAGGTCGGCCGTGTCAGACACTGTTCCCTTCTCGGCTCGAAGATGGTCATACTGGGACATAACACCGAGCGCGGCGCCGCGGGCGGTTCGCTGCTCAACGCGGAGATCGCCGCCGCTCGCGGCATTCTGTGAGGAAGATCGAAGTCGTTGCTGCGTTCCCGGCGCCCATTCGCGCCGTCGTCCCCCGGGGACGGAAGGAGAAGCCATGAAGATCGGTGTGTTCGGGGCGGGCCGCCTCGGTTCGGCCGTGATGACGGCGGCGAAAGCCGCGGGTCATGAGATCGTCTGGGCCCTCGAGGGTCCGGGCGATCCTCCTTCGCCGCCCGACATCGCCCTCGACGCGAGTCACGCCTCGGGAGTCGCCGCGCATATAGCCTGGGCCCGCAGGGTCGGCCGCCCGATCGTCATAGGTACGACGGGTTGGGACAAGGGCCTCCTCGAAGGGGCATCTGGCTGGGGAATCGGCGTGATGGTGTCGCCCAACTTCAGCCTCGGTATCGCCTTCATGCGCCGGGCCGCCCTGGCCCTCGGCCGCTTCGCCGCCCTCAACGCCGGCGCAGGCGACAAGGCCGGCAGCGTCGGCCATGCCGACGAGGGCGTCGATCTCGCCATCCTCGAGCGCCACCACAACAAGAAGGCCGACGCCCCGAGCGGCACGGCCAAACTCCTCGCCGACGCCCTGGTCGAGGGCGACCGCGCCGGGGGCGGCTCCTTCGACGGTTGGTCTACGGGAGCGGCCCAGAGCGGCAAGGTGAACATGGCGAGCATTCGCGCCGGCGACGAGGTGGGCTACCACGAAATGCGCTACGAATCGGCGGCTGAAACGATAGTCTTTTCCCACGACGCCCATTCGCGCGCGGTCTTCGCGACGGGCGCCGTCCGCGCTCTCGAGTGGATGGTCGGGAAGAAAGGTCTTTATAGTTTCGATGATTTCGCCGCCTCCCTCATCGATCCGCTATTCGCGAAGGTCCCTTCATGAGCGCCAAGGATCGGCCCATGACGGCCGCGGAATTGGCCCGCTTCTTCTCGCGGCCGATGGAGGACATCCTGGCCGACGGGGCCCTCATACAGGCCCTTCCGGCCCTCCTGTCGGCTCTCGAAGCCGGGTCGGTGCGCGCCGCCGAAAGGGCCCCGGACGGAAGCTGGAACGCGATCGTCTGGGTCAAGACCGGCATCCTCGCCGGTTTCCGCTCGACGGCGATCGTGCCCTTCGCCGAATGGCCGGGCGGCGCCGCCGACAAGTCGGCCTTTCCCCCGCGGCATCTCGCGCCGATCGACGAGGTGCGGATGGTGCCGGGGGGCTCCTCCGTGCGCAGCGGCGTGAGGCTGGGCAAGGGCGTCGTGATCATGCCGCCCGCCTACATCAACGTCGGCGCCTGGGTCGGCGAGGGAACCATGGTCGACAGCCACGCCCTCGTCGGTTCCTGCGCGCAGGTGGGCTCCAAGGTGCATCTTTCGGCCGGAGCACAGATCGGCGGCGTCCTCGAGCCGGCGGGCGCGAGGCCCGTGGTCGTCGAGGACGGCGCCTTCATCGGCGCCCTCTGCGGCCTCGTCGAAGGCGTCATCGTCCGCTCGCGTGCCGTTCTCGCCCCGGGCACCATCCTGAGCGCCTCGACGACGATCTACGACCTCGTCAAGGGTGTCGAGCTCCGTGGCGAGGTGCCGTCTGGGGCGGTCGTCGTGCCCGGGTCACGGCCTGCCAAGGGAAATTTCGCCATTAAAAGGGGTATTTCCCTTTACGCGCCCTGCATCGTAAAGTACCGCGACGAGGGCACCGACGCGGCGACGGTCCTCGAGGAGGCCCTGCGTTGAGTCTTTCGCGCGACCAGCTTTTCGCGCTTTCCGATGAGGAAGCCCTGTCCCTCGCCGAGGAGCGGGGCACTCCCTGTTTCGTCTATCGCGTCGATCGGGCCTCCGCGCGCTTCAAGGCTCTCAAGGCAGTCCTGCCTAAGCGCGCGAGGCTCGCCTACGCTGTCAAGGCCAACCCGCATCACAACCTGATCGCGGCCTTCGCCCGCGAAGGCGCCTATTTCGATTGCGCCTCCGACGGCGAGCTGTCGCGGGTGCGCGCCGCCGGACTTCCGGGGTCACGCATCCTCTTCGCCGGCCCCGGCAAGAGCGCCAACGAAATCAGGTTGGCCATCGGCCTCGGCGCTCGCATCCAGGCCGACGGCATTGAGGACCTCGAACGCATCGACGCCGCCTTGTCGAGGATGCCGGGAGCCCAGCTTCCCCTGGCCGTCAGCCTCCGCGTCCATCCTGGCGAGGGCTCCGGCGTCACCGAGTCGAATCGCATCATCGGCGGGGCCGGCCCCTCGGCCTTCGGCGTCGACGAGGAGGATCTCTCCTCCTTCCTCCGCGAGGCGCGCCGCTTCGAGAGCGTGAGGATCGCGGGCCTCCAAGTCTTCGCCGCGAGCAACGAGCTGGACGCAGATCGCCTCCTGGACAACCACCGCGCAGCCTTCGCCATAGCCGAGCGCATGACGCGAGACGAGGACCTGACCCTCGATCTCGTCGATCTCGGCGGCGGTCTCGGAATCCCTTATAGTTACGATGAAACAGAACTCGACATCGCCGCCCTCGGCAAGGGCCTCGAAAAACTCCTCCGCTTGAACGATTGGTACGAAGGTGAACTCGTCGTCGAGCCGGGCCGCTGGCTCGTCGGACCCATCGGCGTCTACCTCGGGCGCGTCCTCCGCGCCAAGCGCAGCCGCGGCGTCGATTTCGCCATTCTCGAAGGCGGCGTCAACCATCTCCTCAGGCCCGCCCTGACCGGCCAAGCCTTTCCGGCCGCGGCACCTGGAGTTTCGGGCGAGCCTATCGCCCAGACCCTCGCCGGCCCCCTCTGCACTTCCCTGGATCGCCTCGGCGACGCGCAGCTGCCCAAACTCAAGGCCGGCGACCTCGTGATGTTAGGGCAGGCCGGGGCCTATGGCTACACCGAGGCGATGACGCATTTTCTGAGCCACGAGCCCGCGGCGGAGATCTGCCTGTAGGACGAACCTTCCCTGCGCATTTGCGAAGCGCCGGCCTTCCGCGCACTCATTCTCCGGTCAGCTCATTCGGAACATACCACCAGCGGTCGCCGTGCGGCTTATCGTACGCGGCCATCGAAGCTTTCCTATTCCCCGCCACGAAATCGATCACATCGAGGGCGATCTTGTCGGGAGCAGCGCCGATGAGAAGACTCGCGGTCGCATCGTAGAGGACGAGGGTCGGGCTGCTTTGCAGCTTCGCCAAGGCCGCCCTGCAGCTTTCATAGGTTTCGGCCGACGCGACGATGCAGATCTGATCCTTGGCCACGATATTGTTGTCCAGGTAATTCTGCAGAGCGATTTGGGCGGGATCGTCGTCGCCGACTTTGATTATCTGGGAATGGGCGTACGCCGCCATCGCCTTCGCCGTCTCGCAGAGGCATTGCTGCTTCGAGCTATTCACTTCGACGAAAAGAATCGACTGACCAGTGCCCCCAAAATCCATCACAATTGTGGGAAATTGGGCTTTTGAATGGGCCGAATACGCCCCTTCGATATTGTCAGCCACCCCCGCAGACGCGAAAAGAAAAGTCGCAAGCATCCAGGCAATCAATTTCATGTTTCCTCCCTCGTGGCGCATTGGCCACGAAGGAAGACTAAACGTGTCGCCACGACAACTCCGGCTCAAACTTGCCGCGCCCGAGTGTCGGCAATGTCTCCGCTACGATATTGGTTGATGCCAGGAAAGGCCCCATTTAATGTCGAGATTGTTACTGTAACAAGATACAGAACTGTCTGACATCGGACAAAATCGGTCCAGGATCGTCTCGCAAGCATCTCCAATCTGTGACAATTGCGTCGCGGCGACTTCTCGCATGCGAAATAATGGCAATTTCCTTGAATAGCAGTCTGCAATAGCGAAAAATTGTGAGGTTAGGATAACAGGAGCGCGGCATGATATTACAAATACGCTTACTGGGATCTCCGGAGTTCTTTCTCGATAGCGCCCCATTCCATCTCGCCCGACGGAAGACCACGGCGCTCCTCGCCTATCTCGCGGACAAGGACAGCCCCGTAGCAGCCAACTCAGCCGCGGGTCTCCTTTGGCCCGAGTTCGCCCCAGATAGGGCCCGAGCCAGCCTTCGCCATGCCATCTCCGACGCAGCCGCGGCCGCCGGCCTCCCTATCGTCGAACGCTCCGGCCGCAATATCAGATTCAATTCCCAGACTGTAATCGAAAGCGATGTCGGGCTCTTCCGTAAGACCGCCGCAGAAGGGCTCATGACGGGAGACGAACTGATGCTTGCGAAGGCCGCGACTCTTTACCGAGGCAATTTCCTCGAAGGCTTCTATCTCGACGACGCCCTTATGTTCGAGGACTGGCAATTGCTCGAGGCGGAAAACCTGAAAAGCCAGGCGACCGAAGTATTGAGCCGTCTCGCCGAGAGCAACCTTGCCTCGGGGCTCGTCGTAAAGGCTGAAAATTGGGCGCGCCGCCTCTCCGAAATCAGCCCGCTGTGCGGCGCGGCCCATCGTATCCTGATGGAGCTCTCGATAGCCAGGGGAGACATCGCCGACGCCCTCAATCGCTATTCGATGTATGCAAAGATCCTCTCCCGGGAACTCGGCATCAAGCCCGATATCCGCATCGAGGAGATCCGCGCCAAGATCGAACGGCACGGAAACGCGTAGGCGCCGCCCCTCAGCCGGGCAACATGCTCTCTCCCATCAAATGAAGGTCGACGGCTCGCGCCGCCAGTCTTCCCTCCCGAATGGCCCAGACGACGAGGCTCTGTCCGCGGCGCATGTCGCCGGCCGCAAAGACTCCCTCCACATTCGTCTTGAAGGCGGAGAAATCCGCCGCGGCGTTGCCACGGCCGTCCTTGGCGACTCCGAAGGCCGACAATGCGCCTTCCTCGGGGCCGAGGAAGCCCATCGCGAGGAGGACGAGATCGGCCTCGATGACGCGTTCGCTGCCCTTCTTCTCAACTGGTACGACTCTTCCGGCCTTGTCGGCCTTCCAGTCCACCTCGACGATTCGGAGTCCGCTTACCTGCCCCCCCGTCCCGAGTACTTCCTTGACGGTGACGCACCAGAGCCGGGGATCGGCGCCCTGGAGGATGATCGCCTCCTCCTGTCCGTAATCCGTCTTGATAGTCCTGGGCCAACGCGGCCATGGATTGTTCGGGGGCCGCGAATCGGCGGGCCTCGGGAGGATTTCGAGCTGGGTCACGCTCTTGGCGCCCTGACGGATGGCCGTGCCTACGCAGTCCGTGCCCGTGTCCCCGCCGCCCACGATGACGACGCGTTTGCCCCAGGCCTGGATGAAATTGCCGTCGCGCTGGCCCGAGTCGAGAAGGCTCTTGGTGCTCCTAGAGAGATAGTCCATCGCGAAATGGACGCCTGCGAGCTCTCGGCCAGGCACCTCCAGATCGCGCGGTTTCTTCGCGCCGCAGGCGAGAACGACAGCGTCGAAATCGGCCTTGAGCCTGGCCGCCTCGGCCTCGCCCTCGATGTTCCTGCCCGTTTCGAAGGAGATGCCGGCATGGCGCATCAGGGCGACGCGTCGCTCCACGAGGCTCTTGTCGAGCTTCATGTTCGGAATGCCGTACATGAGGAGGCCGCCGGGGCGGTCGTCGCGTTCGTAAACGGTGACGAGATGCCCTGCGGCGTTGAGCTGCTCGGCGCAGGCGAGGCCGGCCGGCCCCGAGCCGACGACGGCGACGCGTTTGCCCGTGCGATGCGAAGGAGCCTCGAGGGCGGGGACAGCCTCTTCGGCGGCTCGCTCCGCTATCTCGTATTCGTTCTGCTTGATCGTGATGGGCGGGTCGCCGAGACCAGTCGTGCATGAACCTTCACAGGGAGCGGGGCATACCCTTCCGGTGAACTCGGGGAAATTGTTCGTGAGCGCCAGGCGTTTCGCCGCCTCCCCCCACATCCCCCGATACGCGAGGTCGTTCCATTCGGGGATGAGATTGTGCAGGGGGCAGCCGGAGACGGCGCCGTCATAGAGTATCCCCGACTGGCAGAAGGGCGTTCCGCAATCCATGCAGCGGGCCGCCTGCCTCCGCTTCGATTCCTCGCCCTCGAAGCGCCTGTGGAATTCCTTCCAGTTGGCGACGCGCTGCCTCGGCTCGACGTCGGCCGGAAGTTCGCGCGCATATTCCATGAATCCTGTGGGCTTGGCCATAACCGCTCCTAATTGCCCGCGACGCGGACGACATCCTTGTTGTTCGCGTCGAAGGCGGCCATTAGAGCCTCGGCCCCCGACATGCCCTCGGCGGTCTTCTGTCGTATCAATTCGTTCATTCTCCGGTAATCCTTGGGCATCACGACCACGAAGCGCCTGACCGCGCCTTCCCAACCGCGAAGTATCCGCGCGCCGAGGGGCGAGTTCGTGGCGGCGACATGGCGCTCGACGAGGGTCCGCAACTCCGCGGTCAGCTCGGGATCCGTGAGGGCCTCGAGATCGACCATCTCGTCGTTGCATCGCGAAGGGAAGTTGCCGTCGGCGTCGTAGACCCAGGCGATGCCGCCCGACATCCCGGCCGCGAAGTTGCGTCCGGTCGGCCCGAGGACGACGACACGGCCGCCGGTCATGTACTCGCAGGCGTGGTCGCCCACGCCCTCGACGACGGCCTTCACGCCCGAGTTGCGGACGCAGAAGCGCTCGCCGGCGACGCCATGGATGTAGGCCTCGCCCGAGGTCGCCCCATAGAAGCCGACATTCCCTATTATGATGTTTTCTTCGGGCTTGAAGGCGGCGTTCGCGGGGGGGCACACGATGATCTTGCCGCCCGAAAGGCCCTTGCCGATATGATCGTTGGAGTCGCCCTCGATCCGCAGTGTAATGCCCGGCGGGAGGAAGGCCCCGAAGCTCTGGCCCGCCGAGCCCACGAACTTGAGGTCGATCGTGTCCTCGGGAAGACCCTTGGCGCCGTAGCGCTTCGTGATCTCCGAACCGAGGATGGTCCCCACGACGCGATTGACGTTGCGCACGGGGATGGTGAGCCTGACCTTCTCCCCTCGCTCGATCGCTGGCTCGCAGAGCCTGAGGAGGACGCGGCGGTCGAGGGAGTCGTCGAGGCTGTGCTCCTGCTTCGTCGACTTGAAACGGCCGTAGCTCGCAGGAACGTCGGGCCTCGCCAGGATGGCGGAATAATCGAGGCGGGCGGTCTTGGGATTCGATTTCGCCGCTTCCATCTCGAGCATGTCCGAGCGCCCGACCATCTCCTCAACCGTCCGGAAGCCGAGGGCGGCCATGTATTCGCGCAGTTCGGCGGCGACGAAGCGCATGTAGTTCTCGACATGCTCGGGCTTGCCCGCGAAGCGCTTGCGGAGCTCCGGGTTCTGCGTGGCGACCCCGACGGGGCAGGTGTCGAGGTTGCAGACCCGCATCATCACGCAGCCCAGGGCGACGAGGGGGCCGGTGGCGAAGCCGAATTCCTCGGCGCCGAGAAGACAGGCGACGGCGACGTCGCGGCCCGTCATCAACTTGCCGTCCGCCTCCACCGTCACGCGCGAGCGGAGGTTATTGAGAAGGAGGGTCTGCTGGGTCTCGGCCAGGCCCAGTTCCCAGGGCAGGCCTGCGTGGCGGAGGGAGGTGCGGGGCGAGGCTCCCGTGCCTCCGTCGTAACCGGAGATCAGGACGAGATCGGCCCTGGCCTTCGCGACGCCGGCGGCGATCGTGCCGACCCCCACCTCCGACACGAGCTTGACGGAGATCCGCGCCTCGGGATTGGCGCACTTGAGATCATGGATGAGCTCCGAAAGATCCTCGATCGAGTAGATGTCGTGATGGGGCGGCGGTGAGATGAGGCCGACGCCCGGCGTCGAGCCTCGGCACTCGGCGATCCAGGGATAGACCTTCTTGCCGGGGAGCTGACCGCCCTCTCCGGGCTTGGCGCCCTGGGCCATCTTGATCTGGATCTCGGTGGCGTTCATCAGGTAGTTGCTCGTGACGCCGAAGCGCGCGCTCGCCACTTGCTTGATTGCGCTGCGGCGCGAATCGCCATTGGGGTCGGGCACGAAGCGCGCGGGATCTTCGCCGCCCTCGCCCGTATTGCTCTTGCCGCCGAGGCGGTTCATCGCGATGGCCAGGGTTTCGTGGGCTTCCTTCGAGATCGACCCGTATGACATGGCGCCCGTCTTGAAGCGCTTGACGATGGATTCGACGGGCTCGACCTCGTCGAGGGCGACCGCCTTGGCCTTGCGGAATTTCATGAGGCCGCGCAGTGTGCATTGTCTCGTCGATTGGTCGTCGATGAGGCGGGAATATTCCTTGAATTGCGAATAGTCGCCCGAGCGGACGGCCTGCTGCAGGCGATGCACCGTCTCGGGATTGTAAAGATGGTACTCGCCGTCCTTCCGCCATTGCCAGTCGCCGCCGGATGGGAGGGCGTGGTCGTGGAGGGCGCGGTCGCCGAAGGCGGCGCGATGGCGGGCCGCGGCCTCGGAGGCCACGTCGGTTATGCCGATGCCGCCGACGCGGGAGGGCGTGCCGGTGAAGTAGCGTTCGATCAACTCCCCGCCCAATCCGACCGCCTCGAAGATCTGCGCACCCTGGTAGCCCTGCACGGTCGAGATGCCCATCTTCGACATCACCTTGATGATGCCCTTGGTGACGGCCTTCTTGTAGGTCGCGACAGCCTCGGCATGGCTCTTCCCCGTAAGGATGCCGCTTTTGATCATGTCGTCGATCGTCTCGAAGACGAGGTAGGGATTGACGGCCGAGACGCCGTAGCCCATGAGCATCGCGTAGTGATGGATCTCGCGGGGCTCGCCCGACTCGAGGACGATGGAGCAGCGCGTCCGCGTGCCGTTGCGGATGAGGTGGTGGTGGAGGCCCGACACGGCCAACAACGCGGGGATGGGCGCCTTGTGCTTCGAGACGCCCCGGTCCGAGAGGATGAGGATGTTCACGCCCTCGGCGAAGGCGCGGTCCGCCGCCTGACATATCTCGTCCATCGCCGCCTCGAGTCCCTTGCCGTCCTCCTCCACGGGGAAAAGGATGGGGATAACCGTCGCCTTGAAACCTTCGCGGCCGATATGGCGGAGCTTGGCGAGTTCGTCGTTGTCGATGAAGGGCGTCGCCAGCTTGATCTGTCTCGCAGCCCGCGGCGAAGGATGGATGAGGTCGCCTTCGGAGCCGATGAAGGTCTCGGGCCCGATGATGATCTCCTCGCGGATTGCGTCGATGGGCGGGTTCGTCACCTGGGCGAACAATTGCTTGAAGTAGTTGTAAAGCAATTGCGGCCGCTCCGACATCACGGCCAGGGGCGTGTCGTTGCCCATCGAGCCGATGGGATCGACCCCGTCTCGGGCCATGGGAAGGAGGACGAGGCGAAGATCCTCATAACTATAACCGAAGGCCTTCTGACGCTTGAGGACGGATTCGTGATCGGGCTCGGCGCGATGAGGCGAGGCCGGCAGCCCGTCGATGGTCACCATGTGCTCGCGGAGCCATTCGCCGTAGGGCTCCTCGCGCGCGATGTCCTCCTTGAGTTCCTCGTCGCCGATGATGCGACCCTCGGCCGTATCGATGAGGAGCATTCGGCCGGGCTTGAGGCGCTCCTTGCGGACGATGCGGTCGGCGGGAATGTCGAGGACACCCGTCTCCGAGGCCATGATGACGGTGTCGTCGAGGGTGACGACGTAGCGCGCGGGGCGGAGGCCGTTGCGGTCGAGGACGGCGCCGACCGTCGTGCCGTCGGTGAAGGCCATCGCAGCGGGCCCGTCCCAGGGTTCCATCAGGCTCGCGTGGTACTCGTAGAAATCGTGCTTGGCGGGGCTCATCTCCCTGTTCCCCGACCAGGGTTCGGGGATCATCATCATCATCGAATGCGGCAGGGAACGGCCGGTGAGGAGAAGGAATTCGAGGCAATTGTCGAACATCGCCGAATCCGAGCCGTTGGGATTGATGATGGGGAGAATGTCGGCGAAATCCTCGCCGAAAAGCTCGGTTGCGATCAGGGATTCGCGCGCGTGCATCCAATTGAAGTTGCCGCGCAGGGTGTTTATCTCGCCGTTGTGGATGAGATAGCGGTAGGGGTGGGCGCGAATCCAGGTCGGGAAGGTGTTGGTGGAAAAGCGCGAATGGACGAGGGCGAGGGCGGATTCGAAGGCGGGGTGGCCGAGATCGAGGAAGAAGGGCTCGACTTGCTCCGAAGTCAGCATGCCCTTGTAGACGATCGTCCTGCAGGAGAGGCTCGAGAAGTAGCGGTAATCCGGGGCCGACTCCTCCTTGCCGAGCATGGTCTTCTCTATCTTCTTTCGAAGGAGATAGAGTCGGCGCTCGAAGTCGAGGTCGCTGACTACCGTAGCCGGCTTTCCGAGGAAGAGCTGCATCAGGACGGGCATTACCGAGCGCGAAACCTGCCCGAGCGAGGATAGATCCACGGGCACGGTGCGCCAGCCGAGGAATGGAAAGCCGAGGACCTTCGCGATGCCCTCTATCTCGCGACACGCGGCCACGCGGATGGCCGGATCGCGGGGCAGCATGGCGGAACCCACGGCATATTCGCCCGCGGCCGGAAGGTCGATATCGGATTCCGGGCAGACCTCAAGGAAAAAGCGGTGCGGAATTTGAAGAAGGATACCGGCTCCGTCGCCCGAATTGCGCTCGTAGCCCGCCCCGCCGCGATGGCTCATGTTCCTGAGCACCGTGAGCGATTGGGACACCACGGCGTGCGATTTCCGGCCCTTTATGTTCACGACGAAGCCGATGCCGCAGGCGTCGTGTTCGTTGGCCGGATCGTAGAGACCCTGCTTCGCCGGATAGCCCACGGCCGGCACCGTCCTCCCCCGTTCCTCTCCCATGTAGCCCTCGCAGAGATCGGGCGCTCTCGGCCCCCGACCTTGCAGCGCATATTGAACTGACGCACAGAAGCTGTCAACGATTTTTTTTGACGAACATGGAATTCCGTGTTTTCCTGTAAGGTTTAATCCTACAGCGATCGATCAGTCACCGTGAGTCTTCTTCCTTCCCGCTGTCAATTCCGATCAGACCCTCGGTTGATAACGGTTTTCGAGAAACCGAATATCCCAGGTAGTTCCCCGCCGCGTAGAGCAACCGATCTGCCCGCCCAATTGCAGGGTGACGAGCTCGAAGATCAGCATAAAACCGGTTCGACCCCGTTCGCGCGGATCGGTCCCGGTTTCGAAGCCGACTCCATTATCCGAAAAACGGAGATGGATGGTACCTTCCTCGTCCCTATGGAGGGAAATGTTGATCTGTCCCTGTAGGTCGCCGGGAAAGGCATGGATGAAGGCGTTCGAAATGAGCTCGTGGAGGACGATGCCGAGGGGCATGGCCGTATCGACGAGCACTTCGACTCGATCCATGTCCGAAAAATCGAAGACGATTTTGCCCTCATCGGACATATAGCTTTCCTGCACCAGGTCGCAAAGACTCTCGACATACTCGCGGAGGTCGATCCTGCTCAGATCGTGCGACTGATAGAGCTTTTGGTGCACGAGGGCCATGGCCTGAATGCGCAGGCCGACCGCCTGGAAAATGCCCCGGTCCTCCTCGCTCCGGAGCCGTTCCTCCTCGAGGCAGAGCATCGAGGATATGACCTGCATGTTGTTCCTTGTGCGATGATGGAGTTCCCTTAGAAGGACCTCCTTTTCGCGCAGGGCATCTCGGATCATGGCCTCGCCCTCTCGATTCCTTTCCCTGGCGCGAAGCGAGAGGATTCCGAAGGCGAGGTCGGCGGCGAGTTCCTCCAGGAGGCGGATTTCGGTCGGGGTGAAGGCTCCGGGCTGGGATGAATAGAGTGAGAGAGCCCCGAAGGCCTCCCCTTCCTTGTCTTTCAGCGGAAGGCTGATCGAGGAGCGATAGTCGCGCTGGAGGGCCAGGTCGCGCCACGCGGCGACTCTTTCATCGATCGCGAAGTCTTGCACGTAGTGACTGAATCCCGTGCGGATACAGGACCCCGTCGGCCCCTTGCCTAGAGAGCCGCCCCCCCCAGCTCAAGCGAGCCGCCTTGAGATATCCCTCCTCATGTCCCGCGTAACTCATGGTGCGCACCGACCTCGCCTCATCCTCGGCCGGGTAGCCGACCCAGACCATTCGATATCCCCCGGAAACGCAGAGAATCCCGCAAATTGCGTCCAATAGGGAGGATTCGTCGACGCCTCGCGCGATGGCCTGGTTGCATTCGTGGAGGACGGTGAGTTCCCGGTTCGTCTGTTCGAGCGTTGTTTCGCTCCGAATGCGCTTCTCGTTTTCGGAGCGCAGGGCCTCTTCGGAGGCGCGCAAACTGGAATAGGGCCGCGTGACCGCGACGATGAAGACGCCGCGATAGAGCAGGAAGAAAGCGACGAGCTTGAAGGCATGGCCGAGAAGGCTGTAACTGTCATAGGAATTCTTGAAGAGGGTGAAGGCGAGTTCGCTCGCCATGGCAAGGACGATCGAGCACAGGATCATGGTATGGCTGGCGTCCCTTTCTCCGAGTGGCTTTCTCCAGAGCCCCGGCAAGGCGAGGCCAAAGAGGATGATGACGAGGTATTCGATCCCTATCTTCAAGGGCGTGAGTCCCTGCTCCGGCACGAACATGGGAGGGAAAAGCCCCTCGAAATACAGTATCCCGATGGTAGAAACTACAACTACGATGGTGCCCGCGACCGCGAGCCACGCCTTTTGTCGCTTGACCCTTCGCGGTTCTCCGGGGGCGAAGGCCGCGGCGAGAAGGCCCAGGGCAGAGGCAAATCTTGCCGCCTCCCAGGAAAAAACGCTCTTATTGGTGGAATTGGGTGAAATGAAGACGGGCATTCCGACAAAACTAAGGGTATGGAAGAGGTCGAAATAGCCGACAAGGGCGAAAGATGAGGCGAGAAGGAGGCTTCGCCGGTTGCCCGAGGCGGAAAAGGTGAACCAGCCTATCCCGAAAATCGAGAACGATACGACGACGGAAAAGAGTTCGGAAATATTATGGAAGGCTAGAAAGTCGTGGACGGGAAAGGCCTTATAAAGCCGCTCGGCGAAGATATCGACTGCCAGAATGAGCAGGACCGAAAAGACCGCGGTCGCGAGCACGATCTTCAGGGTAGCGGACTCGGACTTCGCCCGTCGCTGTTCCTGCATGGTTCAAGCATATAAGGCAGGGAAAGAAAGTAAAGCCTGAGAGTCTCAGGCAGCCTCGCGCGGAGGTCCGGCTACTTCAATTTTTCGCCGCAGTTGAAGCATTCCGTCCTATAGCTCGAGTTCTCGGCCTGGCATTTCGGACATTTGAGGGCGGTCAGCCCGCTCGTTGTCGCGCGCATGCCAGGTGAGGGTCGGGGCTGCGGGGGAGGAGGTGGCGGGGGAACTTCGGGTTCCGGCTCCGGCTCGGCCTCGATCACCGCGGGGGCTTCCTGTTTCGACTCTTCGGCTTCCTTCGCCTCGACTCGTTCAACCATCGGGGTCTCGACCGGGACGCTTGCGACGGGAAGCTGACCGAGGTTCACGTTGATTGTCTGGCCTTCCTTCGACTCGAGGCGGGCGGGAAGACTGCCCGAAAGCTTGGCCAATGCCCTCAAAATGGCGAAAAGTTCGATGGCGATGACGAGAAGTACCGCCACAACGAGGGCGTCGAACAGCGTGACCATGACCTTAGTATCGGCGAAGCGGGTCAAAAGATGGAGTGCGCCACGTTTTGCCCGCATACTTGCGCTCTAGCGGAATTCGAAGTACTCCAACGTTCCCGCCGCCGTCTTCGGTTCCTTCCCCGGCAAACGAAGGCTCACGGGGCTCAGAAAGCGCGTGTACCAGGGCTTGAGACCGAAGGCGCGGGCGAAGCCGACGATGAGGGACGATTGGCCGGCGAGGAGGTCGGTCGAGGTGATCATCCTCTCCGAAATCGGGAAAGTCGCCACGAATCCGTCGGCGGTTGAGTAGGTTACCGATGTAGCGATGGACTTCGGATGGAGCGGATCGGGATGCGCCGAGGAAGATCCCTCGACGACCATCACCTCGCTTTCCGACCAGGCTTCCCTTTCTACGCCGGCCGAGGAACCGACGAAGAGGAGGGGCGCCTTGCCGCCGCCGCGGTCCTTTGCCGCCCGCAGTTCGGAGGCGATGACGGTATGACCGTCGACCGTGGCCCGCCCCCACCACCACGAGTCCATCAGCACCGCCGGTGAAATATTACCCCAATTGTGATCATGATACCCCCTACCGCGGACCTTCCGCGCCGATCCATCCATCGTCAGCGTGCCCGTAACCTCGCCCTCGGGCACCGCCGCGAGCCAGGCGAAGGTGGCCTCGCCGTCGGCGATGACGCCGGACGCGGGTCTCCAGGCCCCGACGGTCGAGTGCAGCCGCAGGTCCACGCCCAGGCCTCCCGTCGCCTCAGGGTCGACGAAAATGCGATAGTCGATGAGATCGCCCGTAAAGGAATGCGGCCCGATGCGGACATCGGCCTCCTTCGTGCCGAAGCGCCCCTTTTCCCTAAAGGCGCCGAACCAGCGCAGGGTAGTCCCTCCGGGCGGCGTGATCTCGAGGCTAACGGCGCGGGCGCCGAGGCCGAAAGGCCAGTTGTCGCCGAACCAGGCTACCACGATGCTGCCGTCGTCCAGGAGACCGTCGAAGTACCACCATTCATAATGCTGCTCATTCGCGGGGCTGCGCCGGCCGTCCTCGCGGGGGTCCACCTTGTGCCGATCGATGCCGAGGGCCGCGAAGTCGGCATCGGTATCGAGAAGGCGGATGGAGGGAGGCGAAGCAGCCCCCTGGTCCTCCGGCCGCGATGCGGGAGCCAGGCTCGCGCAGGAGGCCAAGGCCGACATCGCCAGGGCCGCCAAGAAGAGAACGGCCGTCAAAGGCATGGGACGCTTGCTCGGCATCTTCCCCCCCCATGAAGCAAGAATAATCGCTGCGGCAAAGTAATGAAAGAAGGAGTTCGCCGTCCGGTAGATTCGACTATACTGATGCGGAAGGGAGACCTCGGATGGCCAGGAAAATTCCGTCGCCGACGCTTATCGACGCCTCGGGGACGGGCAGCAAGCGCATTGAGGAATTCGTCGGCCTCGTCAATAGCGGCACGGCCGGACTGAGCATCGCAAGGATGCACAGCGGAGAGGGCTGGTCGGAGCCCGGGCAGCGTCCCGACTTCGATGAATACACCCTCGTGATCGAGGGCAGCCTCCGCGTCGAGACCGAGGAGGCTATTTTCGATCTCGTGAAAGGCGAGGCGGTAATCGCCGGGGCCGGAGAGTGGGTCCGCTATTCCTCTCCGCGCTCGGGAGGAGCCGACTATATCTCCGTGTGCCTTCCGGCCTTTTCTCCAGAGACCGTGCATCGCGACGATGAAGCCCCGGCTGCAGCCGCTAGTCGCGGTTCCCTCCATCCCACGGCAGCGGATCCGACGACCGAGCCTCGCGTCGAAGGCCCGACCGAAGTCTCCTATCGCCTCGATGAACTCACGCCATATATCGATTGGACGCGCTTTTTCCAGGCACGGGGACTCAAGGGTCATTATCCCGGCATTCTCGATGACAAGGTCGAGGGGTCCATGGCGGAGCGCCTCCTCGACGAGGCGAGGGCCCTCCTCCGCCGCGCCCAAGCCGACGGCCTCCTCGACGTGAAGGGCGTCTCGGGCTTCTTTCCGGCCTCCGGCGAAGGCGATGACATACTCATATGGGCAGATGAAGGCCGCGATAGACTCCGCTCCCGCGTCCCCTGCCTCAGGCAGACGAGTCCCGACGGCGGGCGAGGGAGCTGCCTTTCCGATTGGCTCAGTCCGCTCGCCTCCGGAAAGCGCGACTGGGTAGGTGCCTATGCGGTCACGGCGGGGCTCGGACTCGAAGCGAGCGTCTCGTCCATGGCCGCGCGCAACGACGGCTACGACGCCGCGATGCTCTCCCTCCTTGCCGAAAGGGTCGCCCAGGCCGCTGCCGAAAAGATGCACGAGGAGGTGCGGAAGACCTGGTGGGGCTACGCGCCCGACGAGAATCTGCCCGCCTACAGGCTCTTTCACCGGGCATATCGAGGCATCCGCGCCTCGCCCGGAAAGGCGCCCTGCCCCGACCCTCGCGAGCGACGGCTGATCTTCGAACTCCTCGACGTCCCGCGCAGGACGGGGATGAGCCTCGACGAGGCCTGTTCCCTCGTCCCCGCAGCCTCGGCCTGCGGTTGGTACTTCAGCCATCCCGCGGCGGCGCCCTTCGCCGTCGGCCGGATTAGCCGCGAGGAGGCGGAGCGCTACGCGGCGCGCAGAGGGGAGAGCCTCGAGGAAACGGAAGACTGGCTCAAGAACGAATTGGGATATACGCCGCCCTTGACCGCGGCCGCAAGCCATAAAGAAGGAGCGTGACATGGAGTACAAGATCCGCGACATCGCCCTCGCCGAATGGGGACGCCGGGAACTCGAGATGGCAGAAAAGGAGATGCCCGGCCTGATGGCCGCCCGCGAACGCTACGGCAGGGACAGAGCCCTCGCCGGCGCGCGCATCACCGGCTCCCTCCACATGACGATGCAGACGGCCGCCCTCATCGAGACCCTCGTCGCCCTCGGCGCGGAAGTGCGCTGGTCGAGCTGCAACATCTTTTCGACGCAAGATCACGCCGCCGCCGCGGTCGTCGTCGGCAAGGGCGACATGGGGCACCCGCTCGGAATTCCCGTCTTCGCCTGGAAGGGCGAGACCCTCGACGAATACTGGGAATTGCTCGATCTTTCGCTGCGCTTTGCGGATGGCAAGGGGCCGAACCTCATTGTCGACGACGGGGGCGACGCTACCCTGATGATCCATCTCGGCTTCGAGGCCGAGAACGACCCTTCCATTCTCGAGCGAAAGGCCGGCAGCGATGACGAGGCCGCCCTTCTCCGCCGCCTCAAGCTGATCCGCGCCGAGAATCCCAAGCGCTGGCACGAGGTCGCCAAGGATTGGAAAGGCGTCTCCGAGGAAACGACGACCGGCGTGCACCGCCTCTACAAGATGGCGCGAGAGGGCCGCCTCCTCGTGCCGGCAATCAACGTCAACGATTCGGTGACCAAGAGCAAGTTTGACAACCTCTACGGCAACCGCGAATCCCTCATCGACGGCATCAAGCGCGCCACCGACGTCATGCTCGCGGGGAAGGTGGCCGTCGTATGCGGTTACGGCGACGTGGGCAAAGGCTGCGCCCAGTCGCTTCGCGGCCAGGGTTCGCGGGTCATCGTCGTCGAGGTCGATCCCATCTGCGCCCTGCAGGCCGCGATGGAGGGCTACGAGGTCACTACGATCGAGGAGGCCCTGCCGAGGGCCGAGATCTACGTGACCGCGACCGGCAACACCGATATCATCACAATTGATCACATGCGGGGAATGCGGGACCAGGCCATCGTCTGCAACATCGGCCACTTCGACACCGAGATCCAGGTCGCCGAGCTCAACAAGGCCGCGGGAGTCCGCAAGATCACCATCAAGCCCCAGGTGGACAAGTACGTCTTTCCGGACGGCCGCTCGATCGTCCTCCTCGCCGAGGGGCGTCTCGTCAATCTCGGCTGCGCGATGGGGCATCCTTCCTTCGTCATGTCGGCTTCCTTCACCAATCAGGTCCTCGCGCAGATCGAGCTGTGGAGGAACCGGGCCTCGGCGAAACCGGGGGTGAGCGTCCTCCCGCGCAAGCTCGACGAGGAAGTGGCGCGCCTCCACCTCGACAAGCTCGGCGTAAAGCTCTCGAGGCTCACGCCGAAGCAGGCGGCCTATATCGACGTCGACGCGGAGGGTCCGTACAAGACGGAGGAATATCGGTATTGATTGGAAGTGAGTCGGGCGGCTTTCCCGACCGCGCCGCGAAAAAGTGGGGGCCTCCCATCAGACGGATGGGAGGCCCTTCGTAATGAGATTCTAGATCGGCGACGCCGATTCCCGCTCAAATTCCCAGATAGGCGCGACGGACCTCCGGATCCTCGACCAGCTCCTTGGCCTTCCCTTCCCTCACTACCTGCCCCATCTCGAGCACGTAGCCTCGGTCGGCGATGCTGAAGGCCGAAAAGACATCCTGCTCGACAAGCAGAACCGTCACACCCCTCTCGTCGCGGATCGCGCTGAGGGAGTCGAGAAGCTTGTCGACCATCACCGGCGCTAGGCCGAGACTCATCTCGTCGACCATCAGCAGCTTGGGGTCGGCCATCAAGGCGCGGGCGATGGCGATAATCTGCTGCTCGCCGCCGGAGAAGACGCCGGCGCGCTGACCTCGCCTCTCGCGCAGGAAAGGGAAGAGCTCGAAGACCCGCGCGAGTCGCCGCTCCACTTCCTTGCGGTCGCGACAGAGGTAGGCGCCCATCAACAGGTTGTCGAGAACGCTCATTTGGCCGAAGAGCTGGCGTCCCTCGGGTACCTGGACCAGACCGAGGGAGAAGATCCGCTCGGCCGACATGCCGGAGATCTCGCTTCCGGCGAAGCGGATCGAGCCGTTCCGAGGCAGCAATCCGGAGAGGGCGCGCATCAGGGTGGTTTTGCCTGCGCCGTTGCTGCCGACCAGCGAGACGATCTCGCCCGGGCGGACCTCGAAGCACACGTCGAGGAGCACCTGCATTTCACCGTAGCCGGCGCTTAGTCTTTCGACTTTGAGGAGGGCTTCGCTCATACCCGCCTCCGTCCCAGATAGGCTTCTATGACATGCGGGTCGTTGAGCACTTGGTCGGGGCGCCCCTCGGCGATCTTTTCGCCGTGATGCAGGACCATCAAGCGGTCGGAGAGGCTTTGGATAGCCTTCATCACGTGTTCGATCACGAGGATACTGATCCCCTCGGCGCGCACCTTCTTGACCACTTCAATGACCTCTTCGATCTCGACCAGATTGAGGCCGGCCATCACCTCGTCGAGGAGGAGAAGTCTCGGTCTCATGGCGAGGGCCTTGGCTAATTCGAGGCGTTTGCGGTCGGGTCCGCCGAGGGAGTCGGCGTTCTGATCGGAGCGATGGGAGAGGCCGACGAACTCGAGCCAATGCCGAGCCTCGCTGCGGGCGCGGGCCAGATCGGGCTGGCCGCCGCCCGTACCGAACAGGGACCCGACCGCGACGTTTTCCACGACGCTCAGCCCGGGAAAGGGCTTCATCACCTGGAAGGTGCGGCCGATGCTGAGCTGGGCCCGGCGGAAGGCGGGGAGTTTCTGGATCTCCCGCCCCTCGAATCGCAGTTCGCCGACGGTCGGCCGCAGGGTGCCGCTGATGAGGCTGACGATCGTCGTCTTGCCGGCCCCGTTGGGGCCGATCAGGCCGAGGACCTCTCCTTCACCGACGTGGAAGGACACGTCGTTGACCGCGACCAGGCCGCTGAAGCGCTTGGTCAGGCCTCTGACTTCGAGGATGGAGGCCATTAAAGTCGATTCTCCTTGACGTTCTGGGTGAAGTATCGCCAACCGAGCCGGCGGACGCGCCGGCGCAGATCGATCAAGCCCTTGGGCATGAAGACCACCGCGATGACGATGACCACGCCGAAGAACAGTCCCGCCAGGCTCGAAACCTTGGTGGAGAGGACTTCCGAGACGGTCTGGAGCGCGAAGGCCCCGATGATCGGGCCGAATACCGAGCCGGGACCGCCGAAGACAGCCATGATGATCATCTTGACGTTGAGGGTGATGTCGAAGGCGCTCGCGGGCTCGATAAAGGTAATCCAGTAGGCATGGATGCCGCCGGCCAGCGCGGTGAACAGCCCGGACAGCGCGAAAGCGACCACCTTGTACAGTGTGGTATTGACCCCCATCACCGCCGCCGCGTCCTCGTCTTCGCGGATCGAGATCAGGCCGAAGCCGAAGCGGCTTCGCGAAAGCCAAAAGACCGCCAGCGTCGCCAGCACCAGCAGTCCGAGGGAGAGCTCGTAGAACATCTTGTCGCCGCGGAACAGCGGCAGCACCAAGCCTTGGTTGCCGCCGGCAACTTGGACGTTCGAAACGATGGCGCTCATCACCTGGGCGAGCGCCAGTGTCGCGATGGCGAAGTAATGGCCGCGTAGCCGCAGCACCGGAAGCCCGAGCAACACCGCGAAGATGATAGAAAGCGCCGCGCCGATGAGCAGTCCGACCCAGAACGGCAGGCTGAACTGGACCATGGCCACTGCGGTCCCGTAAATTCCCAGACCGTAGAAGACCGAGTTGCCGAAGGAAGCGTAACCCGTGTAGCCGCCGATGATGTTCCAGCTTTGCGAGAGGGTCGCCAGGATCAGGACGCTGATGCCGAATTGAACGATGGTCGGCGGGGCGAACCAGGGCAGCGCCACAAGGACGGCAATCACCAGCGGCAACAGGATGCGGAAAAGGGGTTTTCTCATGCCGTCCTTCCCAGAATGCCCGTCGGCCGGATGATCAGCACGAGGACGAGGATGCCGAAGCTGGCGACCGACGTGTAGGTGGGACCGATGTAAAGCGCGGTGAACGATTCGACGACGCCGAGAAACAGCCCGCCGACGATCACGCCGAGGGGGTTATCGAGGCCGCCGATTATCGCGATCGCGAAGGATTTGGCGGTGAGCGGCGCCCCGATATACGGATTGATCTGCGAGACCATTCCATACAGGCCGCCGGCGCCGCCGGCCAGCGCCGCCCCGAGGGCGAAGGTGAAGGCATAGAGGCTGCGCGGGTTGACTCCGTAGAGTCTCGCCGCCGTGAGGTTCTGGGCCGTGGCCCTGATCGCCCTGCCGAGCCTGGCGCGAGTGAGGAAAATGCTGAGGGCCACCGTGAGGGCGAGCGCCGCCACGAAGGTGAGCAGCTGGACCAGCGGCACCGTCGCCCCGAGAAACTGGAAGTTGCTGCCGTCATACGGGGGATTGATGGTCTTGAAATCGGCGCTGAAGATCATTTGCGCCAGGTAGGTGATCACAACATCGATGCCGAAGGTTATGAGCAGGGTGGTGAACATCGCCGAGCGCACGATGAGGTTGAGAATATAGCGCTGGATCAGGTAGCCGATAACGAAGACCGCCAGCATCGCCAAGGGCAGGGCCAGAAAGGGATCGATGTGCCCGCCTGCGTAGAGATAATAGCAGGCGTAGGCGCCCAGCATGATAAAGGCCCCGTGGGCCAGATTGACGATGTTGAGCACGCCCCAAACCAGGGCGAGCCCCAACGCCATCAAGGCGTAGAGGCCGCCGAGGAAAAGTCCATTCAGCAGAATTTGCCAGATTAGATCCATCGATCAGCGCTTGTTCCAGGCCGGCATTGGAAAGAGCATCTTTTCGATCGCTCCATGCTGGCCGTAGACAGGAACCAATTGGTTATTCTGCACCTGGATCATCACTTGGGGCAGGGAAATCTGCCCGCTCGGCTGGAATGCGATGCGACCATAAAGGCTGTCGAAATCGACCTTCGCTATGGCGTCGCGCACCGCTTTGGGATCGGTGGTGCCGGCAGCCTCCAGAGCCTTGGCGTAGATTTCGACGTTGACCACGGCCGAGGCGCAATGATAATCGGGCTCATAGCCGAATTTGTCCTTCCATGCCTTGGCGAAGGCCGCGGCGTCGCCGAAGTAGGCATCTTTCAGTTCGGTCGAAGGAAGCCACGGGGTCATGCCGAAGGCGTAATTGGCGTCGCTGCCGAGGGCGTGGCGGAAGTCGGCGCTCGGCACGCCGACTGTAAAGGAATACATCGACGGGTTGACGGCGAGACTCTTGGCCTGGCGGATGAAGTTGAGGCACTCGGTCTCGTGGCCCGACACCAGGATGGCGGTGACATTGTTCTGTTTGATCTTCGAAAGGATCGAGCTGAAATCGGAGGCGTTGCTGCTGTAGCGCTCGTCGACGACGAGCTGCAGGCCGGCCTGTTTGAGCAGGGGGCGAGTCCCCTCCGCGACCGAAACGTCGAAGGCGTCGTCGGCATAGAGCAGGGCCACCCGGTCAGGTTCCGGCCGCAAGGCGGTTTTCATCGCGTTGATGGTACTGTCGAAGTATTTGCTGGCGACCGGCAGGGTCCCGAAGACGTAACGGTAGCCGCGACCGAAGATTTGGTCGGAAGCGCCTCCGCCCTGAACCATCGGTACCTCGTACTTCTCGGAGACGGACGAGGTCGCCAGAACGAAGTCGCTGGCGAAGGGGCCGAGCAGATAATTAACCTTGTCATCGGTCAGCAGCTGGACGTACTGGCGGACAGCAAGACTTCTGTCGGACTGGTCGTCGTAGTCCTTGAGGGCCAGCTGATACTTCCGGCCCGCGATGGTCACCCCGCCCATCTTGTTGACCTGGTCGATGGCGAACTGGTACCCGTCCTTGTAATAGCGGCCCGTATTGGCCAAGGGCCCTGTCTCCTGGATCGAGGCGCCGAGAGTCAATGTGTCGGTGGCGGCGGATACCGCCAGCGAGGCGAGCAGCGCCAACGCCGATAAAGCGAGTCTTCTCATGTCTGAGCCTCCTCCAAGAGCGAAATGAGTTTGCCGCCTTTGGGTCTAATTGCTATGAAGTGACCTCATAGGCTGGCGTAGAAACGCGAAGATTGAGGTACGATTCCACGGCTGTCAAGGGGAAAAACTGATTCAATTGGTAACATTAATTATTTATAACCTCGCGAGACAGGTCCTCACCCGAAGCGCGCGGCACGATCATCGAAGCGCCTCGGCTCCGGCGACCGCTGCGAAGGCGTCGCCCGCAGTCGGCGCCGTAGCCCGGCAATTCGCGTCACTTTTATCGATTTCCCGTTGACTTCGTTCCGTCATCCTGCTTAAATCCAAAAATCCTTTCTTGAAAGAACAAAGGCGGCGCGATGCGCGAGACACCACGGGAGATTCCCTACAACTACACGTCGGCCGACGACGCCCAGGTCGTACGGTTCCTCCTCGGCCCCGCGGCCTGGGAAACCCTCGACGCTTTGCGCGAAAGGCGAGTCACCGGGCGATCGGCCCGCCTCCTCCTGCGTGTCCTGGGCGAACTCTTTCTCGTGAGACGAAATCCTTACATATATGACGAACTTCTCTCCTTGCCGGATCGCAGGCGCCGTTTCGCCGCTCGAGTGGGCCACGATCTCGAGCAGGTCGAGAAGCGTTCCGCCGGCGACACGGAGGTCCTCGGCCTCGTTCGGCAATGCGTCGGCCTCGTCGACGGGCTCCTCGCCGAGCTGGACGCCGCTCCCTCTCGGCGCGCGCGCGTTCGCGCCGCCCTCGGAGCCGTCGTGGGTCAGGCCAACCTTCATTTCGATCCCTTCGCCCTGATCTCGCACGCGACCGACGCGACGGACTGGCGCCTCCGGCTGCCCTTCGCAGTCGTCTACCCGACGACCGTGGAGCAGGTGGCGCCCCTCCTCGCCGCTATCTCCGCGATCGGGCTAAAGGCCATCGCGCGAGGAGCGGGCACGGGACTCACAGGTGGCGCTGTCCCCCTCGCGCCGGATGTCGTGGTCGTCAACACGGAGCGGCTCAATCGCGTGGTGGCGATCGGGGACGGCGATGGGAGCTTCGGCTTTCTCGACGCCGAGGCCGGTTGCGTCACCGAAACCGCGATCCACGAGGCGAAACGCAGGGGCTGGGTATTCGCGACCGATCCAACGAGCTCCTGGGCCTGCACCCTGGGCGGCAACATCGCCGAGAACGCAGGCGGCAAAACGGCGGTGCTCTGGGGCACGGCCGTCGACAACCTCCTTTCCTGGCGCATGGCCCTTTCCGACGGTCGCCGCATCGTCGTCGAGCGCCTCGATCATCCGGGACGCAAAATAGTCCCCGAGGATAGCCTCCGCTTTTCTGTGCGCGCGGAGAACGGCGCTTCTTCGACCGTCGAGCTCCGAGGCTCGGAGCTTCGCAAGGAAGGCTTGTGGAAGGACATCACCAACAAGGCGCTCTCCGGTCTGCCTGGCCTGCAGAAGGAGGGCACAGACGGCGTCATCACGGGCGCTCGCTTCATCCTGTACCGGCCCTATGAAAGGAAGACGACGATCTGCCTGGAATTCTTCGGCGACGACATGGAGGATGCCAGCCGAGCCATTCTCGAGATGACCGACGAGTTCGCGAATCACGGCGAGGAAACCCTCATGGCCCTCGAGCACTTTGATGAGGAGTACGTCGAGGCGGTCGAATACCGAGCGAAGGCCAGCCGCGGCGGAAGGCCCAAGGCGGTGCTCCTCGTCGACCTCGTCGCGCACGACGAGGTCGGGCTCGCGCGGGGTATCTCGCGCATGAAGGCCCTGCTCGCGCCGCACGCGGGAACCGAGGCCTTTTATGCCCGAGACGAGTCAGAGGCCGAAGAGTTCTGGGCGGTGCGCAAGAAGCTCGGCGCTATCGCCCGCCACACCAACGCCTTCAAGCTCAACGAGGACGTCGTCCTGCCCCTCCCGCGGCTCGCGGACTTCGCGGCCTTCGTCGACTCCTTCAACCTCGACGAGGAGCGCCGAAATCAACGCGAAATCGCCGTCGAGTACAAGGCGCTGCTCGCCCATGAAGCGAAAGCCGACCCGTCTTTCACGGCGAGAGTCGAAGCCGCGGAGCCGCTGTTCGTCGACTTCGAGGCTGGACTCGGCTCCGTCACGCGCGAGCGACTCCGCGCCGCCGGGCCGGCGGTCGCCTTGCGCGACGCCCTCATCGAGCGCTTCGCCGGCCACGCAGAGCTCGAAGCGGCCTTTCGCGAGGCCTTCAGCCAAGAACAGGCCCGCCTCATCAAAGTGGCTACGCACATGCACGCCGGCGACGGCAACGTGCACTGCAACATACCGGTGTTCTCGAACGACCGCGCCATGATGGCGCGAGCCCACGCGGCCGCTGATCGCGTCATGCGCGAGGCGGTGCGGCTCGGCGGGGTGGTGAGCGGCGAGCACGGCATCGGCGTCACCAAGATGAGCTACCTCGAACCCGAGCGCGTCGAAGCCCTCGATGCGCATCGCGCCTCGTACGACCCCGAGGGGATCATGAGCCCCGGCGCATTGCGCGATCCCGACATCATGGAGCGGGTCTTCACGCCTAGCTTCAATCTCCTCGGCCTCGAGGCGCGCATCCTTCAGCACGACCGCCTCGCCGTCATCGCCGGCAAGATCCAGAGCTGCATCCGATGCGGAAAGTGCAAGCCCGACTGCTGCGTCAACATTCCCGAAAAGGCCATGTTCTACCATCCTCGTAACAAGAACCTCGCCATCGCGAGCGTCATCGAGGCGATCCTGTACGATTCGCAGAGAAGTCGTTCCGCCGATTTCGCCCAACTCGCCGGGCTCGGCGATGTCGCCGACCATTGCACCGTCTGCCACAAGTGCCAAAAACCCTGCCCCGTAGAAATCGACACGGGCGAAGTCAGCCTTCTCGAGCGCGAAATCCTCAAGGCCCGCGGCCTCAAGCGTACGAGCCCGGCGACGCGGGCCTCCCTCGCCTTTCTGGCCAAAGGCGACGACAAGGTCTTCCAGGCGGGCTTTCGCTTCCTCGTGCTCGGCGCCGGCATGCGCGGGCAGCGGCTGGCCTCGCGACTCGCGATGGCCGTCGCTCCGCTGAAGGCGCGACGAGAAACCATGCCCGTCGCTCTCCTTGCGTCGCCTATGCCGAAGGCCAAGGGCCTTCCCTTACAGCTGTCCTTGCCTCGCCACGGTGAGCGACAGGCCTTCTTCGTCGCGCCGCCCCGCGCTGCCGGTCGCATCGAAGGCGATGACGCCGATCGCAACCGCACGGTCTTCTACTTTCCCGGCTGCGGCAGCGAGCGCCTCCATGGCGCGATAGGCCGCGCATCTCTTTACATCCTGTTGAAGTCCGGCGCGCAGGTCGTTCTTCCGCCCACTGGCATGTGCTGCAGTTATCCCTTCGCCGTCAACGGACGCGCGGGGGAACGCAGAGGCATCGAGTTGCGCAACGCCATAGTGTTCGGTCAGATAAGGGACATGTTCGCCCATCTCGAATTCGACGCGGTCGTCCTGTCCTGCGGCACCTGCAAGGAAAGCCTCGGGTCGATGGACGTGCGACGCGTTTTCGGCGCTCCGCTCAAAGACGTGTCGGCCTGGGCTCTCGAGGAAGGTCTGGAGCTAGGGCAGGGGCTCGGGAACGTCATGTACCACAAGCCTTGTCACGACAGCCTTGACGGCGAGGGAGGCAAGCTGATCGCCGCCGCCAAGGGCGTCGCGACGAGCATCCCCCACTGTTGCGGAGAAGCGGGGACGCTCGCGCTCTCGCGTCCGGACATTTCGGTGCACCTTCACGACCGGAAGGCGGAGGCCATCGCGGCGGCCCGCAGGAAAAAGCCGGAGCTAAAGACACTCATCGCCAACTGCCCTTCCTGCATCCAGGGCCTCGGTCGTCACGAGGGTCAGGACCTCGAGGTCAAGCACCTCGCGGTGGCACTCGCGGAGGCCGCCGGCGGAACCGCATGGGAATCGGAGCTGGAAGGGATGCTCGCCGAAGCGGAGGTGGTGACGTTCTGAGGAACTCGCCCCTTCGAAGCGACCCTGCCCGCTCCTCCCCCTTGCCAGCCCGGGTGAGGCGAACGAAACTGACTTCGTCATCCACAAGCATCGTCGCGCGGCTCTCAACCCGCGATTCTACGAGGAGAAGTCAGTATGGACGAAACAGCCACCTGGTGGGCCTTCGACGAGGTCGAGGACTTCATGCGCGCCGGCTTCGAGGCTATCGGCGTCCCGCACGAAGAGGCGCTGGTAAGCGCAAACGTCCTGGTAGCCGCGGACAAGCGCGGCGTCGACTCGCACGGCGTAGGCCGCTTCAAGCCGATCTACCTCGATCGCATCTGGGCCGGAACCCAGAACCCGAAGACCCGTTTCGAGGTGGTCAAGGACACGCCGACCACTGCCGTCATCGACGGACACAACGGCATGGGACATTACATCGCCAAGCGCGCGATGGAAATGGCCATCGAAAAGGCCGACAAGTACGGCATGGGCATGACGGTGGTCCGCAACTCCACCCATTACGGCGCCGCCTTCTACTATCCGAACATGGCCATCGAGCGCGGGATGATCGGCATGACGACCACCAATGCCCGACCCTCGATCGCCCCCACCTGGGGCGTCGAACCCATGCTCGGCACCAACCCCATGACCTGGGGCATGCCCACCGACGAGCCCTTTCCCTACATGCCCGACTACGCCACCTCGGTCACCCAGCGCGGCAAGATCGAACTCTACGACCGCCTCGGCAAGGATCTGCCCGACGGCTGGGTCATCGGCCAGGATGGTCATTATCGCCACGACACAAAGCAAGTCCTCGTCGACCTCACCAAGGACAAGGCCGCCCTCACCCCCCTCGGCGGCCTCGGCGAGGACCTCGCCGGCTATAAGGGCTACGGCAACACCCTCACCGTCGAGATTCTCTCGTCCTGCCTATCGCAGGCCAATTTCATGAAGACCCTCATCGGCATGTCGCCCGAAGGCAAGCCCACGCCCATCGAGCTCGGGCACAGCTTCATGGCCATCAAGATCGAGAACTTCATAGAACTGAAGGCTTTCAAGAAGCAGATCGGCGACATCCTCAGGCAGCTGCGTGCCTCGAAAAAGGCCCCCGGCGCCGAGCGGATCTGGACCCCGGGCGAAAAGGAATACGAAATCTGGCTCTATCGCAAGGACAAGGGCGTACCCTTCAACGAACCCCTCAAGGCGGCATTCAGGACCGTCAAGGAAAAGCTCGGGCTGCCCCATAAGCTGCCCTTCTGAAACCAGGCATGCCCGAGGCGACCGGGCCGCGGGCATGCCTCACAGATCGAGAGTCAGAGTGCAGCGGGTTCCGGGCTTGTCATCCTCGACGACGAGGGTGCCGCCTATCTGCTTCGCCAGGCCTTCCAGAAGCTCCAGACCCGTACCGCCATCCCCGGAAGCCTTGCTCACGCCGGCGGTGAGCCCCAAACCGTTGTCGGCGACCGCGATTCGAAGCTTCGTTCCCTCGCGTGCGATCGCGATGAGGATGCGGCCCGACACGCCTTCGGGAAAGGCGTACTTTAGCGCGTTGGTGACAAGCTCGGTGATGATGAGCCCGATCGGGGCAGCGATCGCGATCGGCACCGTGACGGCCTCGGCCTCCACCTCGAGCGAAACCGATCGAGCCAGGCCTTCCATCGCCGTCGCGATTCTTCCGCAATAGTCGTCGAGCCGGACCTCCGTATACATTCCCGAAGCGTGCAGGAGTGAATAGAGTTCCGCTATCGATCGAACCCTCCGATCGAGTTCGTCGAGTACGCTTCTCGTCTCTCCGGATTCATGAGAAGAGGAAACAATGCTGATGAGGCCGGAAATCATGCTGAGGCTGTTCTTGGCCCTATGTTGAAGTTCCTCGAGAAGATTCCTGTTCTCCTCGAGGGCCTTTTGGAGCCTCTCCTCCGTAGCCTTCCGGGCCTCGATATCGAGCTCGAGTCTGTCGTTGGCCGACAGGAGTTCGGCGCTCCGTTCGCGGATTCGGTCCTCGAGTCCGTCGCGATCGCGTTTCAATCTCCCCGACATCTTATTATAGGCGCCTGCGAGATCGCCTAGCTCGCGCCCGAATGGCAGGGGAACCTCTTCGCCGAGACGCTTTTCATCCCTTGAGATTTCGAGCGACTTGTCTCGGAGCGCCGCGATCGGAGCATACAACAATTTCTTGAACAACTGACGTTGGAGCAGGAAGAAAAAGGCGAGAAGGGCCACGAGGACAAGGGACAAGTTGAAAGTAAAACGGTCGACTTTAGCGAGGGCCGTCGCGAGGGGAATCCTAATCGAGATTGCCGAAATGACCTTCCCGAGATCCCCCTCCCGATGAAAGGCCCTGTCCGGACCATAGAGGGCTACAAGGCCCGATGGGGCGCGGGCCGGATCGCTGTGACACTGGAGACAGGACTCTACGAGCACCTCGCCGCGCCGGAGGAAGATCAGAGTGGGCACTCCGTCGATGGTACGCATGAAGGATCTGGTGATGAGGGAGGGATTCGCGTTCGTCTCGTCGATGAAGGCGCGCTCCGTCGGATCGGCCTCGTTGCCCGGATTCCGCGCATTTATCGCCGCGTCCTTGATCGTATAGCCGGTCGGATCGAGCTTGTCGAAATTGCGCTGGATCTGCCTGACCGCGTAACTCGACGACATCCAGCTCGGATCGAAATAGTCCGGGGATCGGAAGGGCGCCGACCAATCGAAGAGCCTTGGCTTGAGTATTTCCGTGTAATAGGAATGGGTCGCGAGGTTGCGGTCCTGCAGGATCCTCGCCTTCTCGCCCGCCTCGTCGATGGCCTGCTGGCGCATGAAGAAACTCACGAAGGCGACGAGGAGACAGGCCGCGGCCACGAAGGCCGTGCCGTAGACGATATTGAAAAGAGTATCGATTCTGATGCGGCCACGACTTTGAACCATCGCCACCTCTTCCGACCGCGAATAAAAGGGATTAATCGAAGGATAGCCCAGGCTATGCGCTTGTCAAGCGAAGGGCAAGGCGTCGCCTACAGGTTCCGGCTATCGTAGGCCCAGTGCAACAATGCTTGACGCTGCCTGCTCCGGCAGAGCCAGTCGCCGGGCTCGCAATGGGCCCGGAGCTGGGCGATATGGCGCCTCATCGCCTTCCAGCGCGCTATTTGCCGCTCGTCGTCGGCTGAACGGCGGCCCATCCAATAGCGACAGTACCATTGGAACCACCCGCGAGGATCGTCCTCCCATACCCAGCCCTTTTCGCGCCAGTACGAAAGCGGCTTCGAGGCATTGACGAGAAAGAGATTGAGCTCGGCGCGGTGCTCCTCGGGGCAAAGCTTCGCCTTTTCATACCAACTAGCAGGATATTCGTCCCGGCAATCCGTCATGTACCTGCCGCCGAACACCCCCAGGGCGAGCAGCTCCTTGGGCGTGAGTTCTGGAGCGAAGCCTTTATGGAAATTCCTGCCAGGAGCCTCGGTGCGGAGGTAGCGAAAGCCCTGCTGCATCAGGTCGTGGACCGTAATCTCTACGGGCTTCACGCGAGAACCCTCTCCCCGCAACGGGTACATCTGAACCCGACTAAGCCGCTCTTGAACATGAGCATGGTGGCGGGATGATAGCGCGCCCCTGGGCCCGATTCCAGTCTTCTGGGTTGAGTAACGCATAGGGGGCACCTTGAGGAGTGTTACCAACATTTTTAACAAAATATTGCTGAAATGTATATCATTATGGAAAATTACTTTGCAAGATGCAAGTTCCAAGGCTAAACTTGCCTGATGAACTTATCCCGGCTCCTCGCCCTTGACGGAGAGTCCATCGATTCCACCCGCCTCTCCACCCGGCGGCGGGATTTTCATGCCCGCCTCGCTTCGACGACCGGGCGACCATTTGTCGCCCTGATCGGTCCTCGCGGCGTCGGCAAGACCATCCTTTTTTGACAACTCCGCACTGAGACGCCCGACTCGATCTACATATCGGCCGATACCCTCGATCCGGACGATCGCCTCGCCGAAATCATTCGCTCCCTCGCGGCGGCATACGGAATCAGGAACTTCTTCATCGACGAAATCCACTTCCTTCGCGACTACGCCCGAGAGCTGAAGGAGATATACGATTTCACCGAGGCGCGCGTCTGGTTCACGAGTTCGGTCGCCCTAGCCCTGGACGAGGGCGGCTGGGACCTGTCGCGCAGGGTTGCCGCGCTGCGCCTCCTCCCCTTCAGCTATCGCGAGTACCTCCGCTTTTCGAAGGCCCTGGAGCCGCCCGTCCTCGATTTCGACAGCCTTGTGACAAAAGGACCTAGTACTGAACACATAAGGATGAGCCCATGGTTCGAGGGATATCTCCGCGGCGGGCTCTATCCATTCAACCTCGAGCCCGGGGCGGGCATGGCCCAATTCGGCTCCATCGTCGATACCATCGTGGATCGCGACATTCCCTCCTACGACCCGAAGCTCAGTCGGGAGGGCCTCCAGCAGATCACCCGCCTCCTGCGATTCGTAGGGCGTTCCCCGATCGATGGCATCAATTACACATCGATCGGCTCGAACCTCGGAATCACCCGCTACAAGGCCGAGCGCTATGTCGACTTGCTCGAGCGCGCCTTCGTGTTGCGGCGTGCCTTCCCCGCAGGCACCAATGTCCTCCGCGAACCGAAGATTTTCATGGAGCCTCCCTACCGCCTGCTTTATAGGGACTACGAGGACTGCATCGGCGCCCTTCGCGAGGATTTCTTCGCCCTCGCCTTGGCGCAGCATGGCATTCCCTTCTCCTACGCGAAGTCTACCCGAGGCGAAAAGACGCCGGACTTCCTGGTCGAGCGCGGAGGCAGACGAATCGTAATGGAAGTGGGCGGTCGCGGAAAAGGAAGGTCGCAATTCAAGGGATTGGAGTACGACGCGAAGATCGTACTCGCCCACGGCATAGATGTGGTGACCGAGCCTGGGATGCGGCTGCCCCTGCACTGCCTGGGGTTCGCGGACGCCGATGCCGCTGGCTGAAAAGTACTACGATGGTTCTCTTGAATTTCCCAGCTATCGAAAGCTATTCCCGCACGATGCAATGTCGGGGACACGGATTCCCGAGAATTAGATCCTTGATGACCTCGGGATATACGATGATCTCGGCAAGCTCTGCCAGCGGAATCCAGCGATATTCCACATCGGCGCCATCATCTTTGATGAAGACGGAGCCTTCCCATTCGCGCGGCACGGTCATCGCGTAATAGAGGCCCATCTCATGGAAATCCCGGCCTCTCGCGGAGAAGAAATTTTCGACACTGCAGAGAAGGCCGCCTAGCACGACATCCTGCCCGATTTCCTCCCTCATCTCCCTCAAGAGGGCGCTCGCCGAATCTTCACCCGCGTTGATCCTGCCGCCCGGGAGGAACCAGTAGGGCTCGCCGAGGCCCCGGTTCAACAGCAGCCTGTCCCCGGAGATGGCGACGCCTGCCGCGCGGTGGGTGAACCTGAATCCGGCTATGTCGATACTGAGCATTTGCATGGCGAAGGATGATAGCGCGCCTTCGGGCCCCATTCCAGCGTCGGGCGACGGAGCCCTTGCGTGGGTACAGGAAGGAGAAGACAATTGCGTCATCATCAAATGAGGAAGAAGAAATGAAGAATACGGCTATAGCGCATGTGCGGATTGACGAAGGCAAGAACTGGGCCGAACCACACTTACTCGAAGAACATATCTCCGGGGTTTCCGCATTAGCTGAGAAATTTGCGAATGTCTTCGGAAACGGCGATTGGACCAAACTCGCCGGGCTCTGGCATGACCTCGGCAAGTATCAAGATGATTTCCAAGATTATCTTCGCAAAGCTTCCGGTTTCGAGGCGGACGAAGCGGCGGAAGGCGGCCCTGGGCGGGTCGATCATTCCATCGTCGGGGCGCTCTGGGCCTGGAATCGATATTGCGAGGCATATGGGCCAGCGGGCGAGTCTCCTGCACGGGTTCTCGGCTATCTCATAGCGGGCCACCATGCCGGCTTGCCGGACTGGAGCCATGTGATTGGAATAGGTGGAGCGCTTGGCGATCGCCTGAGAGACGACAGGAATCTTTTCAAGGCCCTCGAAGGAGGACCTCCCCGGGAACTCCTCGACGCCCGACTCGCCGAAAGTCCTCCCGGCGAAAGACCTCCGACTGGACAAGGAAGTGTCGATCTTCGGAATCACTTCCACCTCTGGGTTCGCATGCTCTTTTCCTGTCTCGTCGATGCGGACTTCCTCGATACCGAAAATTACATGACCCCGGGCGCGTCGCTGATCCGTTCGGAAGACAGTATCGATCTCGCGCAGGCGAAGCGCTTGCTCGATAAACGGCTCGATGAATTGGCTCGAACCGCGGCTGATACTCCGGTCAATCGGGCAAGGCAGGAAATCCTCGCTGAATGCCGGGCCGCTTCAAGACTACCTCCCGGCCTTTTTTCGTTGACGGTCCCCACGGGGGGAGGCAAGACCCTGGCAGGCATGGCCTTCGCCCTCGAACACGCCCTCGCCCATGGTAAGCGACGCGTCGTCGTCGCCATTCCCTACACGAGTATCATCGAACAGACCGCGGAGATATACCGTTCGGTCTTCGGGGACGAGGCGGTTATCGAGCACCACAGCAATCTCGATCCGGACCGCGAGACACCTCGATCGAAACTCGCTACCGAAAATTGGGATGCTCCCATCATCGTGACGACGAACGTCCAACTTTTCGAATCTCTGTTCGCCTCTCGCACCTCGGCCTGCAGGAAACTCCACAATCTCGCCGATTCCGTGATCATCCTCGACGAGGCGCAGATATTGCCTGTGGGATATCTCGAACCCCTTGTCGAGGCTATGAAGGGGCTTATAAGCCTATTCGGCGTCTCCCTCGTGTTCAGCACGGCGACCCAGCCGGCCCTCGCCGGGAAACTCCAGTCGGGGTTGGCGCGACTGACCGGATTCGCGAAGGGTTCCCTACGCGAAATCATCTCCGATCCCGCGGCCTTGGCAGGGCGACTCAGGCGGGTCGAGCTCGTGCCATATCGCGGCGATGATGAACCGGTGGCATGGGAGGATCTCGCTCCCGAAATCGCCTCCCACAATCAGGTTCTTTGCGTCGTCAACACGCGGAGCGATTGCCGGGACCTCCACGCCCTCCTCCCCGCTGGAACGATCCACCTCTCCGCCCTCATGTGCCCCGAACACCGAAGCGAGGTCATTGCCCGAATCAAAGAGGATCTCAGAAAGGGACGGCCAATCCGTGTCGTGAGCACGCAGCTCGTCGAGGCAGGGGTGGATATCGATTTCCCAATCGTCTATCGCGCCCTTGCCGGACTCGACTCGATCGCCCAAGCGGCAGGCCGCTGCAATCGCGAGGGAAGACTCGGATCGGATGGACGGTTCGGCAAAGTGGTGGTCTTCACGCCGCCGCGCCCAGCCCCGCCGGGCATGCTGCGCAAGGGGCAAGATGCCGCCAAAGAGATGTTCCGCCTTCATGCAAAAGACGCGACTCAACTCGCCCCCGAAGCCTTCGATACCTATTTTCGCCTCTTTTACGGAAAGGCGAACAGTTTCGACGAAAAGGGCATCATGGAATTGCTCGCCGGACCTGATGTCGACGAGGCGAAAATCCAATTCCGAAGCGCCGCGGCAAAATTCTCGCTCATCGACGACGGAGGCCAACGCACCGTCATCGTCAACTTCTCGAGTAAACGGAGCATGGAGAACCCACGGCTTTCGAGCCAGGCACTCGCAAGCCATATCGAGACCTTTGGACCGGATCGCGCCACGCTTCGACGTTTGCAGCGTTATTCAGTGAATGTACCACAACGTGTTTTCGACGCGCTGCTGGAGGCGGGGTCCATCAGGCAAATCAAGAACCTGGAAGGACTGTACATCCAGTCGTTGCCCGGTCTTTACGACGAGACCTTCGGCCTCAGGCTCGAAGGGCCCAAGCTCAGTCCTCTCGATTTCATCGCATAAGGAGGTGGGAGTGGATCATTTCAACAGGGTCTTCTGCCTGGAGGTGAGCGGCGATTACGCCTGCTTTACGCGACCGGAGATGAAGGTCGAGCGCGTCAGTTATGACGTGCCGACCCCTTCGGCCGCCCGCGCGATCTTCGAGGCCATTTTCTGGAAGCCCGCGATCCGGTGGCGGGTCAACAAAATCGAGGTCCTCAAACCCATTCGCTGGACCTCGGTGCGAAGGAACGAGGTGGGTTCCGTAATGAGCGATCGGAGCGACGGACTCTACATCGAAGAGGTCAGGCAACAGCGCGCGGGGCTCTTTCTTCGGGAGGTGGCCTACCGACTCCACGCGGAATTGGAATTCATCCCCCTCGACAAACGAAAAAAGACACCGAACCCGATGCCCGATTGGCTGGTCGAGCCAGCCGAAAAAAGAGAACTGTCTGACGCGGCCAATGAGAACCCTGGGAAATACAACGCCATGTTCGAGCGCAGGGCGCGCAAGGGGCAATGCTTCAACCAGCCCTACTTGGGAAATCGAGAATTCAGTTGCTCCTTCAAGCTCATCGAAAACGCGGTCGATCTTCCTGAAGCAATCGACGAGACGCGCGACCTCGGATTCATGCTCTACGACCTCGATTTCTCCAATCCCGACGACATCAGGCCCGCATTTTTTCGGGCCAAACTCGACAAGGGCGTCGTACTCGTACCCCCATGGGAAAGCGAGGAGGTGCGAAGATGATTTTGCAGGCGCTGTACGAATACAGCATAAGGAAGGCCGACACACTTGCTCCGGAGGGCTTCGAGTGGAAGGAAATTCCATTCATTTGCCGCATTGACCAATCCGGGAATTTTCGCGGATTTGAAGATACGCGCCAACAAAGCGACAGCAAAAAAATAGCCAAGAGCTTTCTTGTTCCGTCGCTAGGCGAACAAAAGGGAAGTGGAATCAAGGCCAATCTCTTATGGGAAAATGCTGAATATGTCTTCGGGGTGCCGACAAAAGAAACCAGCAACCTTGCTCGAGTTGCCGAGGAGGCAAAGGCTTTTCGGGAAAAAATCAGGTCCGCAGTCGCATCGAGCACGAGCGAACCATGGCTTTCCCTTCTCTTATTCCTTGAAAACCTCAAAATGGATGAGATCGCAAAGGATAATCTATGGCCTGAAGTCTGCCTCCCCACGTCGCTAGTGCTACTTTCGATGGATGGCATTGGCATCCTAACAGATCAATCAGGTATAGAAGCGGGATCTAACCCTATTCCGTCGGCAATGGATGACGAAGTCTCAGGACTGTGTTTAGTTAGTGGAAAATCAACAATATTGGCCCGACTGTTGCCGGCGACAAAAGGTGTGCGCGATGCCAATCCAACCGGGGCAAGCCTAGTCGCGATCAACAATGAAATCAGCAAGGGCCGCAATCAAGGGCAGACTCCCGCTTTCGCTTCTTTCATGAAACAGCAAGGCTACAACTCTCCAATTGGCAAGAAAGAAGCTGAAAGCTTTGGCAAAGCTCTTAACTATCTCCTGCGGCGCGACTCACCAAACAAACTTCAAGTCGGCGATGCAACCACGGTATTTTGGTCGGAGAGGGACACGAAATTCGAGACCGGCTATCGTACATTCTTCGCGATGCCAGCCAAAGATGACCCCGATAGGTCGATCCGCGAACTTCGTGCGGCTATCGAATCGGTGCGCACAGGTATCCCGCCAGATGAATCACGGACGCGTTTCTATGTCTTGGGGTTGTCCCCAAACTCCGCCAGAATAGCCGTCAGATTCTGGCATCAAGGTACGATAGGTGAGTTCGCGGAAAATATCCGGATGCATTTCGATGATCTCGAAATAGTCGCACCGGTTTTCGACAAAGGGAATATCGCCTTATCGTACCTGCTGGCCTCGACGGCACTCGACTGGAAGTCGGAGAACGTGCCGCCACATCTCGCCGGCGACGTGATGCGCGCCGTAATGTCAGGCAGTACATACCCGGCGACCCTGCTCCAGCAGTGCCTGCGACGAATCAGGGCGGAGCAGGGAGATGTCAACAGGGCACGGGCGTCGATTCTCAAGGCCTGTCTTAACCGCAGACTTCGTTTCATCACCAGGAATACAGAAAAGGAGATCACCGTGGCACTCGATCCCGAGAATAGCAATCAGGGTTATCGGCTCGGGCGGCTTTTCGCCGTCCTCGAGAAGATCCAGGAAGACGCGAATCCCGGCATCAACGCGACGATCCGTGATCGTTTCTACGGCGCCGCGTCCTCGACTCCGGTCAGCGTCTTCCCTCAACTTCTCAAACTGAAAAACCATCATCTCTCCAAGCTTGAGAATGTGGGCTTCCGCATTTCCCATGAACGCCGACTGGCCGAAATAATAGGCGGATTGGGAAGCTCAATGCCCGCTCATCTCTCCATGGACGATCAGGCCCGCTTCGCCCTCGGTTATTATCACCAGCGCCAGGCCCTCTTTGCGTCGAGCAAAGATAACAACGCATAGGAATACAGGAGGAAATCATGAGCAACAACATTAGCAATCGCTACGATTTTGTCTATTTCTTCGATGTCCAGGATGGCAACCCGAACGGCGATCCCGACGCCGGCAATCTGCCGCGCGTCGATGCTGAGACCGGCATGGGTCTGGTCACCGATGTATGCCTGAAACGGAAGGTGAGGAATTATGTCCAGATCAAGGGTGATCTTGATCAAACTAGATACGACATATTCATCAAAGAGAAGGCCGTCTTAAATCAAAAAATCGCCGGTGCATATTCCGACCTCAAGATCGATCTCGAGGCGGCTCCATCCGACCAAGCGGATGGGAAGAAGCGCAACAGCAAGGGTGAGGCACAAGGTGGTGAAATAGCGAAAGGTCGGAGCTACATGTGTAGTCGCTTTTTCGATATCCGCACCTTCGGCGCAGTGATGTCAACCGGCGCAAATGCGGGCCAAGTCCGCGGTCCGATTCAGCTTGTTTTCAGCAGGTCGGTCGAGCCGGTGGTCGCCTTCGAACACAGCATCACCCGCATGGCCGTGGCGACGGAGGCGGAGGCCGAGAAGCAGGGTGGCGATAATAGAACCATGGGACGGAAATACACGATCCCCTACGGCCTCTATCGGACCCATGGCTTCATATCGGCCCATCTCGCCGCGCAGACCGGCTTCACTGAGGATGATCTTTCGCTTTTCTGGGAGGCGCTTCAGAACATGTTCGAGCACGATCGCTCGGCAGCGCGGGGACTCATGAGCGCACGAAGACTCGTGATTTTCGAACATGGGACCGCCCTCGGGAACAAGCCGGCTCACGAGCTTTTCGAACGGGTGACCTGGAAGCGGACGACGGAAGGACCGGCACGAGCCTTCAGCGACTACGAAATCGCGCTGGATGGCAAAGCCCTAGCGGAAACGGTGACGAAAGTCTCGGTGGGCTGAAAACCAGGCCCCGTGCCCGCGCAGCGGGTCCGGGGAGAGGGGGTAGGGCCGAGATCACCGCCGGCGCAGACGGGGGGGCGCCCGGAGCGCAGCGGAGGGCGGGGCCGGGCTCTATGAGACCGGCCCCAAGGGGCGGCTGGCGCCGGCGAAAGCTCGGCCCGAGGGGGATACTTCCCCCTTTTATAGAGTTTTGCCTGGAAAGATTGCTTTGATAGGAAAGGAAATAACGTTGACGCCATCACTGTTGGCGTTTATTATAACAAACGCCAACAGTGATGGCGGAGGTTGTTGCCACATGGAAAGCGGGTATATAAAGCGAGCCCTCGATATCGAAGGGCTCCTCGCGGAGAGGTCGCTCTTCCTGTTCGGGCCGAGGCAGACGGGAAAATCCTCCTATGTCCGTGAGGAGCTCGGCGCCTTGCCTGCCCTGTCCTGGAACCTCCTTGATCGGGGGCTCCTCCTCAGGACCCTCGCCGATCCGACCCTGCTCAGGCGCGAGGTCGAGGCGCGGAATCTGCACAATTGTGTCGTGTTCATCGATGAGATCCAGAAGTGCCCGGAACTGCTCGACGAGGCCCAGCTCCTCATCGAGGAGAGGAGCATCCGGTTCCTCCTCACCGGCTCGAGCGCGCGTAAGCTTCGCGCCGCGGGCGGCAACCTCCTCGGGGGGAGGGCTCGGACGAGGGGCATGCATCCCTTCGCCTGGCCCGAGGTAGGGGGAGGGGGATTCTCGCTGGAGCGGGTGATGGAGAGGGGGCTGCTTCCGCCGCACTGGCTTTCCGCGTCGCCGGATGAGGATCTGGCGGCCTATGTGGATACCTACCTCGCCGAGGAAATCGCCGCGGAGGGGCTCTCGCGCAATTTGCCGGCCTTCGCCCGATTTTTGCAGACCGCGGCGGCGAGCAACGGACGTATGATCAATTACACGAATGTCGCCAGCGATGCACAGCTGCCGAGGCAGACGGTAAAACTCTGGTTCCAGGTTCTCGAGGACACCCTCCTCGGGCACGAGCTGCCTGCCTTCAAAATGTCGACGAAGCGCAAGGCCATCGAGATGGCCAAGTTCTATTTCTTCGATATAGGCGTTGTGCGAACGCTCAGGCGCCTCGCGCCGGTCCTCCCGGGCTCGGCGGATTTCGGGGAGTTCTTCGAGCACTTCATCTACATGGAGCTCCGCGCCTGGATCGATTGGCGCCGACCGCGGACACAGCTTTCGTACTGGCGCGCCCAATCGGGCTTCGAGGTTGATTTTCTCCTCGACGAGGAGGTGGCCATCGAGGTAAAGGCGACGGAGAGGGTGGTCGACCGCGATCTTTCGGGTCTTCGCGCCCTTCGCGAAGAGGGTCGGTTTAGGCGTTTCATTCTCGTTGCCCGGGAGGATCGGCCCCAACGCCTCGATGGAATCGACATCATGCCCTGGCGCGATTTCCTCGACGCGCTCTGGGCCGGAAGCTTGATGGAGGGAGGCTGAGTATGCTCGATGAAGACGAGGACCCCATCCCGATCTCGGCGCTCCAGCACGCTTTGTTTTGCGAGCGCCAATACGCACTGATCCATATAGAGCAGGCCTGGGCGGAGAACCGCTACACCGCGGAAGGGAAGATCCTCCACGAGAGGGTCGATGTCGTGCGGCATGAATCGCGACGGCTTTTCCGACAGGAATACGGGCTGGCCCTGCGCTCCCTCCGGCTCGGGCTGATCGGCAAGTGCGACCTCGTGGAGCTCAGGCTCGAGCCCAATGGCTCGATCGCGGAGGCGGTGCCGGTCGAGTTCAAGCGCGGCAAGAAAAAGGAAGACGATGTCGACCTCGTCCAGCTCTGCGCTCAGGCACTCTGCCTCGAGGAGATGTTCGGGATCGCCGTGCCGCAAGGCGAATTCTATTATCTCCAGGAGCATCGGCGGAGGGAGGCAGCCATCGACGAAGCCCTTCGCGAAAGGACGGTGGCGCTTATCGGGCGCATCCGCGAGCTCAGGGAGGCGGGCAAGACCCCTCCGGCTGTCTACGATCGCAGGAAATGCGATAGCTGCTCCCTTGTGGAGACCTGCATGCCGAGGAGCGCCGGAGGGGGCGAGCGTCGGGTCGATCGGTATGTCGCGTCCCAACTTCGCGCCATCAAGGCGGGCGAGGAAGCCTGACACGAGAATCACGAGATCTCAAAAGGCAAGGAGGACAAGGTGCGCAAGCTCCTCAATACGCTCTATGTCAGTTCGCAAGGATCGTATCTCCATCAGGATGGTGAAACGGTGGTAGTAGAAAGGGAGAAGGTCAAAGTCTTGCAGCTTCCCTTTCACGCGATAGGCGGCATCGTCTGCTTCGGCAACGTGCTCTGCTCGCCCTTCCTCCTCGGCTCCTGCGCCGAGCGGGACATCGGCATTTCCTTCCTCTCGGAGCATGGCCGCTTTCTCGCGTCGGTGCGGGGACCGGTGAGCGGGAACGTCCTTTTGAGGCGTCAGCAGTATCGAATTGCCGACGATCCCATCGCGACGCGGAATATCGCCGCCAACGTCGTGAGCGGGAAGCTCGCCAACGCTCGCGTAGTCCTCAATCGCGCGCTTCGCGATCATGGCGAAAGAGCGGAGTCCGAAGCCCTCCGCGCCGTTTCGGCGGCCATCGATCGCATTCTCGATCGCATCCCTTCCACAGTCGATAGCGATGAGATCAGGGGCTTTGAAGGACTTGCCGCGGCCGAGTACTTCGGCGTCTTCGATCGGCTGATCGTCGAACAGAAAGAGGGATTCCCCTTTTCCGACCGCAATCGCCGGCCGCCCCTCGATCCCGTCAACGCCCTGCTTTCCTTCGTCTATACCCTCCTCATGCACGACATCCGCTCGGCCATCGAAACCGTCGGCCTCGATCCCGCCGTCGGCTTCCTCCATCGCGACCGACCCGGCCGCCCAGGATTGGCACTCGATCTCATGGAGGAGTTCCGTTCCGTCATCGCCGACCGTCTCGTCCTCTCCCTGATCAATCGTCGGCAAGTGAATCCGAAGGGCTTCGCGAAGGCGGCTAACGGGGCCGTCACCATGGACGATGACACGAGGAAGGCCGTTCTCGTCGAATACCAATCTCGAAAACAGGAAGAGATACGGCATCCCTACCTCGAAGAAACCCTGCCGATCGGACTCCTCTTTTTCGTTCAAGCCAACCTCATGGCCCGCCATGTCCGCGGAGACATAGATGGCTATCCGCCATTCTTCTGGAGGTGAATTGTCATGATGGTACTCGTGAGCTACGACGTCTCCGTGACGAGCCAAGGAGGGAAACGAAGATTGCGCCAAGTCGCCCGGGAATGTACTAATTATGGCCAGCGCGTCCAGTGCTCGGTTTTCGAGTGCGTCGTCGAGCCGGCCCAGTGGGTGGCATTGAAGAATTCGCTCGAAAAGATCATCGATCCCGATACGGACAGCCTTCGCTATTATCACCTCGGCGCGAACTGGAAACCCCATGTCGAGCACGTCGGGGCGAAGCCGAGTCTCGATCTTGATTCGCCCCTGATCGTCTGACAGGGATCTTGCTTCGACCTTTCCGAAGCCGCGAACCCCAAGGAGACAGGCAAAGCGTGGGGAGTTCGCGCAACAGCCAATTCGTTATGGCATAGGTCATTGAAAAAACAGGGAAGGAGTCTAGGAAAATCTTGTCTTGCTCATAGTGGACCTTCGCGGAAAGGGCTGTGTAATTTTGCGTCTGATCAGGATATAAGAATGGGTACGTCGCGCCCCGCGCGGGCGCGTGGATTGAAACACCTCATAAGGAGCCCCTACATGGAAGGAACCGAGGTCGCGCCCCGCGCGGGCGCGTGGATTGAAACCCTGATGATCGTGATGTCCACTACTGCCGCGAGCAGTCGCGCCCCGCGCGGGCGCGTGGATTGAAACGGATGCATTGCCGAAACGGCCCCCGTCTCCGGGGCGTCGCGCCCCGCGCGGGCGCGTGGATTGAAACGATATATCGATGGCCATTTCAAACCGGATGCGCCCGTCGCGCCCCGCGCGGGCGCGTGGATTGAAACTTCCGACGTTGCAGGCGGGACGCTATGAGCACCATCGAGTCGCGCCCCGCGCGGGCGCGTGGATTGAAACCTCCCTATTGTCCCAAATGTCCTTTTGCACTATGTCGCGCCCCGCGCGGGCGCGTGGATTGAAACCAAAACTTGGAGCAGGCGAGTGGCAAAACTTGGTCGCGCCCCGCGCGGGCGCGTGGATTGAAACTTGTTCACCATGATGATGTTGTCTTTTGCGAGGGTCGCGCCCCGCGCGGGCGCGTGGATTGAAACTCGGGAAACGTCATCCTGAATCGCCCTGGTCTTCGGGTCGCGCCCCGCGCGGGCGCGTGGATTGAAACTCAGTTATATCTACAATATTTAATGAAAATGGATTGTCGCGCCCCGCGCGGGCGCGTGGATTGAAACATAAGGTATTTCTTCCTCATTGAAAATCAGCTTTGGTCGCGCCCCGCGCGGGCGCGTGGATTGAAACCGATTGCCGATGTCGTCGGCATCGATGGGTCAGCCGTCGCGCCCCGCGCGGGCGCGTGGATTGAAACTCGATCATGTCGTGACTCAGCGCCGCCATAGGCTCCGTCGCGCCCCGCGCGGGCGCGTGGATTGAAACTGACAATCCGTAGGGGCCTCGGCCCCGAACCGCTGTCGCGCCCCGCGCGGGCGCGTGGATTGAAACGTTCCATCACTACGCCCTCGCCGAGGAAGATGAGGTCGCGCCCCGCGCGGGCGCGTGGATTGAAACAAGGACCCCGACCTCTCTGACCCCTACGGCAACGGTCGCGCCCCGCGCGGGCGCGTGGATTGAAACCGACGTCCTTGATATCGAAGACGACAAGCCTGAAGTCGCGCCCCGCGCGGGCGCGTGGATTGAAACGAGAGCCCCCAGGCCTCGATCTCGACCTCCTTGAGGTCGCGCCCCGCGCGGGCGCGTGGATTGAAACAAGCATTTTCGAGGCGCAGCCCGGCAAGCAATCCAGTCGCGCCCCGCGCGGGCGCGTGGATTGAAACACAGAGGGCGTTCGGGTGGACGATGTCGAGTTGTGTCGCGCCCCGCGCGGGCGCGTGGATTGAAACTCAAGAATACTAACAAACTAGTTAGTCATATATTGTCGCGCCCCGCGCGGGCGCGTGGATTGAAACATTCGCTGCGCCTCTCGGCTTCGAGCGTGGTAGTGTCGCGCCCCGCGCGGGCGCGTGGATTGAAACCTACAGTATCATACATTTGTTGAATAGAATAAAGGTCGCGCCCCGCGCGGGCGCGTGGATTGAAACCGCGCGTGAGTTCTGGCGATCGCGGCCGCGCCTGGTCGCGCCCCGCGCGGGCGCGTGGATTGAAACAATTCGGTCGTGGCATCGACGCCGGTCGTTGACGTCGCGCCCCGCGCGGGCGCGTGGATTGAAACACGTCCTCGACGATCACCTCGCCGGAATCGAGCTGTCGCGCCCCGCGCGGGCGCGTGGATTGAAACTCGGCGAGACCGATGAAGCAGTTGAGGGCCCAGAGTCGCGCCCCGCGCGGGCGCGTGGATTGAAACAAGAAACCGGCTTGGCATGGTTTAGGGACTATTGGTCGCGCCCCGCGCGGGCGCGTGGATTGAAACATTATAATCACCCGGATCATGTTCAAATTCAGGGTGTCGCGCCCCGCGCGGGCGCGTGGATTGAAACTGCAGTCTTGAAATATCCTTCAGTCCAATTTGGGGTCGCGCCCCGCGCGGGCGCGTGGATTGAAACTTATTTGGAGAATATATGACGTCACTAGAAATAAGTCGCGCCCCGCGCGGGCGCGTGGATTGAAACACATACATTTATTCTCACCCATTTCAAGATCCCCGTCGCGCCCCGCGCGGGCGCGTGGATTGAAACAGTTTATCTTTGAATCTATGATATGCCGAGGCTATGTCGCGCCCCGCGCGGGCGCGTGGATTGAAACTACAATGTCCGCGATGTAAAAAATAATCCTGATGAGGTCGCGCCCCGCGCGGGCGCGTGGATTGAAACAGGTAGTACATGGACTAATATTCAAAGATTAGGTGTCGCGCCCCGCGCGGGCGCGTGGATTGAAACCAGTCACCGTTGCGCATGGCCTTGACGAGAGCGGGTCGCGCCCCGCGCGGGCGCGTGGATTGAAACGCGAGCCTGCGGATAGGTAACTACTGCGGTCCGCGTCGCGCCCCGCGCGGGCGCGTGGATTGAAACATCTCGACGATCCCGGAGCAGTCGCCCCGGACGGGTCGCGCCCCGCGCGGGCGCGTGGATTGAAACACCATCGCCTAAATCTCGCCCCCGTGTGCGGGCTGCGTCGCGCCCCGCGCGGGCGCGTGGATTGAAACATGTGCCTCGCCTGGGGCTTCAAGGCCGTCCAGAGTCGCGCCCCGCGCGGGCGCGTGGATTGAAACAGCTTGACGGGCAGGGGATGCCTGCTTGCGTTGAAGTCGCGCCCCGCGCGGGCGCGTGGATTGAAACACAGTCTCCACCATTACAGGAGCCGCCCAAAGATGGTCGCGCCCCGCGCGGGCGCGTGGATTGAAACCTCAATATCGCGAATCATCAGACGCCCGTCCTCTCGTCGCGCCCCGCGCGGGCGCGTGGATTGAAACACCATCTCGTTTGTCGAGTTCGGCGTTGAGATAGGGTCGCGCCCCGCGCGGGCGCGTGGATTGAAACCGCCTCTGTCCGTATCCGTGTTGCGCGGCGTCGGGTCGCGCCCCGCGCGGGCGCGTGGATTGAAACGTGCGAAGGCCAGCGATTACCTAAACGGAAATATGTCGCGCCCCGCGCGGGCGCGTGGATTGAAACATCTCGACGATCCCGGAGCAGTCGCCCCGGACGGGTCGCGCCCCGCGCGGGCGCGTGGATTGAAACATGTGTCTCGACGCTCTGGCGGGAGAGGGCGTCGTCGCGCCCCGCGCGGGCGCGTGGATTGAAACCCATGTCGCGAAAATAAAAAGCGGCTCCTTTAGCGTCGCGCCCCGCGCGGGCGCGTGGATTGAAACCCCGACTCGGTCGAAAACGGAAGGCTCACCCTACGTCGCGCCCCGCGCGGGCGCGTGGATTGAAACCGGCTGTGCGTCGGCCAGCTCGCGGCGCAGGCGAGTCGCGCCCCGCGCGGGCGCGTGGATTGAAACCTGATCGTGTCGGGCTCATAGCCCAAAGCCTCGGCGTCGCGCCCCGCGCGGGCGCGTGGATTGAAACGGGTGCAGGCCGAAGTGCTTCGCAGCGTCAGTTAGTCGCGCCCCGCGCGGGCGCGTGGATTGAAACATGTGCCTCGCCTGGGGCTTCAAGGCCGTCCAGGTCGCGCCCCGCGCGGGCGCGTGGATTGAAACTTGAGGCTCGGCACGGTCTTCGCCCACTCCCTCGTCGCGCCCCGCGCGGGCGCGTGGATTGAAACTCGCCACTGCCCGCGCCGTGCCTATCAAAAGAGGGGTCGCGCCCCGCGCGGGCGCGTGGATTGAAACGACATGTCCCTCTCGCACAGTCCGCGAGCCTCCAGTCGCGCCCCGCGCGGGCGCGTGGATTGAAACCAGTGGAAACCACTCGCATACACCGACCTTCACGGTCGCGCCCCGCGCGGGCGCGTGGATTGAAACCATAGATACACACCTATGGGCGTCACGGCTCCGGGTCGCGCCCCGCGCGGGCGCGTGGATTGAAACAAATATTACCTTGCCAGTTGAACACAATTTCGCGCGTCGCGCCCCGCGCGGGCGCGTGGATTGAAACAGTTAATCTCGACGTTCGATGGAGGAGAGTAAATGTCGCGCCCCGCGCGGGCGCGTGGATTGAAACCCTGCCCTTATGATCGCCAATCCGTAAACTATAGGTCGCGCCCCGCGCGGGCGCGTGGATTGAAACTAGGAACTTTACAGACTTTCCATTAATAACCGAGTCGCGCCCCGCGCGGGCGCGTGGATTGAAACTAAGGAGATTTTTATGGCATCTGTACGTGATCTAGTCGCGCCCCGCGCGGGCGCGTGGATTGAAACCGCGTCTCGGCGGCGGCACGAGACGCGGCGGCCCGTCGCGCCCCGCGCGGGCGCGTGGATTGAAACCTCTACATCGACGGCGTGCCCTCGGCGGTCGTCACGTCGCGCCCCGCGCGGGCGCGTGGATTGAAACCGGCGGGCCGTCGGCGCTCGATGCCCTCGCGAAGTCGCGCCCCGCGCGGGCGCGTGGATTGAAACCCTAACATCCTGACGCGCGATACATACCATCCCGGTCGCGCCCCGCGCGGGCGCGTGGATTGAAACTGTGCTCTTGCGAGCGAGCGTTTCAGCGGCGGTGGGTCGCGCCCCGCGCGGGCGCGTGGATTGAAACCCTAACATCCTGACGCGCGATACATACCATCCCGGTCGCGGAATCTGTCAACATAGATTGCGCCATGGGAATGGGAATCAAGCCGATCTTTTGATAGGGCGATAGAAGGATCGAACGGGGAGCGGTTCATAGGTGGCGATCCCTCCTCGGCGCCAGCGAAGGGG